>OGGB01000006.1_pt1 | contig 232988 bp, 209 predicted proteins | sample 1571111 | NCBI WGS metagenome assembly OGGB01 (sample SAMEA2582067, study PRJEB24529) | metagenome | biome: Human gut stool | place: China | collected 2011
TAACTCAATTCTATCACTATATCTTTCCGCATTTCACTTTTTTGTAGTAACTTTGCATTAACAAAAGCAAATAATCCAGTCAACAACATTATAACAATATAATATATCATGGCTCTTCAATGCGGCATAGTAGGACTACCCAATGTGGGCAAGTCAACACTTTTCAACTGTCTCTCCAATGCAAAGGCGCAATCAGCCAATTTTCCCTTCTGTACAATCGAACCCAATGTAGGTGTAATCACTGTGCCCGATGAGCGTCTCAACAAGCTTGTCGAGATGTGTGCCCCCAAAAGCGTTGTACCCGCGACAGTGGAGATTGTCGACATAGCCGGACTCGTAAAAGGAGCAAGCAAGGGGGAAGGTCTCGGAAATAAGTTTCTTGCCAATATCCGTGAGACTGATGCCATACTCCATGTGCTCCGCTGCTTCGACGATGACAATATCACCCATGTCGACGGGAGCGTCAACCCCGTGCGTGACAAGGAAATCATCGACTATGAATTGCAGCTCAAAGATCTCGAAACCGTGGAGGCGCGCATAGCCAAGACGCAAAAACAGGCTCAGACAGGAGGCGACAAAGTGGCAAAGATGCAGTATGAAGTGCTGTGCCGTTTCAAGGAAGCCCTTGACCAGGGAAAGCCGGCACGCTCTGTCACATTTGACGGTGTAGACGAGCAGCGTTTTGCCCGCGACCTGTTCCTGCTCACCAACAAGCCCGTACTGTATGTATGCAACGTCGACGATGCATCAGCTGTCAGCGGCAATAAATATGTCGATGCCGTCAAGGAGGCAATAAAGGATGAAAATGCACAGTTACTCATAGTGGCAGCACAGACGGAGGCAGACATTGCCGAACTTGACACATGGGAAGAGCGACAGGAATTCCTTAACGAGATAGGTCTTGAAGAGTCAGGTGTGAGCCGCCTCATTCGATCTGCCTACGCTTTGCTGAATCTACAGACATATTTTACCGCAGGACCCGATGAAGTCCGTGCCTGGACATTCATGCGCGGCTCTAAGGCACCGCAATGTGCCGGAATCATCCACACCGACTTCGAGAAAGGATTTATCCGTGCGGAAGTGATAAAATATGACGATTATGTGACCCTCGGTGGCGAAACCGGCGTTAAAGAAGCCGGCAAACTCGGCATTGAAGGCAAGGAATACGTGGTGCAAGACGGCGACATCATGCACTTCCGTTTCAACGTATAAGAGGTGGATGTCATCCGTAAGATAGACAGGCGCAACAACATGGATGTCGTGAGATACTATCTCGCGCTAAGTGTCGTAATTGCCCACTATAATCTGCTTACAGGACATTCAATCCCGTGGCCAACTTCCTCCTACTCCGCAGTGGGAGGATTTTTTGCATTAAGCGGCTATCTGATATTTCACAGCTACCTCAAATGCAAGGATTTCAGAAGTTACATCACTGCACGGATGAGGCGTATCTTACCGCCTTATATGCTCATTGTTGTGGCATGTGCAGCCGGGCTCGTATTTGCAAGCGACCTCACCCCGGCACAATACTTCACTGACAGCGGGTTCATAAAATATCTTGCTGCCAACCTGAGTTTTCTGAATTTCCTTCACCCCACCCTCCCCGGAGTATTCCAGGGGCAGGAATTTGTAAATCCGGCGGTCAACGGTTCGTTGTGGACGATGAAAATCGAGTGGGCATTGTATCTGTCAGTGCCGCTTATCTATTTTCTTTACCGGCATTTCAAATGGAACCGCACAATCACTCTCATCGCGATAATCATCCTTTCCGTAACTTACCGCCTATGGTTTTACCACCTGTACGTGACCACAGGCAATAATGTGTACGAGATACTGTCACGACAATTTTTCGGACAACTGTGCTACTTTTACACCGGTGTACTGGTATATTTCCATTTTGACCGCTTCATACGGTATAAATGGTGGATTGCGGCAGTATGTGCCATCTTCATTATTATAGGGAAGTATATACCATATTATAATATGACACTCCAGCCGTTTGTTGACGCTCTCGCGACGCTATGGGTATCACTCGTCGGTAGCTGGGGATGCTGCATAAGCCGACATGACAACGTGTCGTATGACATGTATCTTTTCCATTATCCTATAATACAGGCAGGTGTGTTTCTCGGTATAAATATACTCCCCGAGCCCCTCTCTTTTTTAGCTGTACTTGTCATGACGGTGATAATGTCAGCTTTATCATGGAATATCGTTGGACGACATTTCATGAAATCAAAGAAAAAAGCAACCGGCTAAACTTTTTCGTAAGCACATCCGTTATATCCATGAACGTATTCTACTATTTATCTATGAACGGGAAACTACCAATGTTTCTGGCGATACTTTCGGTCTATCCCCTGGGACTCCAAGCCCAAGGGATAGACGATGTTATTACATCCCTGAAAGCCATCAACCATTTCGACGCCGAAGTCGATTATTCAGTATTGATGTCACTCCAAGATGACGTAGACTACACTCTCCGTCTCCGTTCCTGGGAGGCTCCAACCGACACTCTTGCGCCATGTGACTATCTCATTGACTGGAAAGTAGCTACTCCCGATGGAGAAAGCTCAGGTTTCTCAGCATATTACGACGGAAATGTATATAACTTTCGCGGTGACCGCCTGCTTGAATATCACTATGACCGAGATAAAAATCCGTTTCAATCGCGTGGTACCGGCGCAGCCTCATTGCCCGGAGTACAGCGTCGCGCCCAATTTGCCGAGTTGCTGCCCCAATTTATTGCCGAACAGCTTGACGAAATAAAAAGCAATCCCGATTATCGCTACATCCTGCACACTGACACTGTCATCAACGGGCATAAATGTATTGCCTTGGATGGCTCCATGACCATGTCTGACCATGTTTTGAAAGAATTTCTCTATGTATTCGATCAATCAGGGATGCCGGTGATGGTAAATCTTGAAAATAATCCCGGTGCTCTTGCCGAGCAATCCATCACAGCTACATATACATATTCTCCCGACATCGTGGTCGAAGAGAGTGTAAATGAAGATATACTCCGTGAGCTATACCCTGAAATCTTTGACCGCTATCGCGAAAGCAATTTCGCCATTGAAAACCTTCCCGGACAAAGGCTTCCGGGATTTGCCCTCCCGACTACTACCGGTGAGCGTTACTCGCGTATGCTCGGCGACAAATTCAGATGTCCCACAATCATAGTCCTGCTGGACTCAAAAGGCGCGTTTTCCGATGCCACAGTGAAAGCGGTACGGGCAGCCGTAGACAACCTGCCCTTTAACAGTGATGTCATCTGGGCATTTATCGGGAATAATGTAGATGATATCGAGACAATAGTACCCCAGATACGTGTAGGCGAACATCTTCTTATGAGTGCAAAACCTCTTGCACGTGACTGCGGGGTTGCATCCTATCCTACCATAATCGTTTGTCGTGCCGACGGCATGGTAGCAGATATTGTACTCGGCTACAACAATGACCTGTCATCGGTTGTTATACAAAAAGCGGCGGATGCCGTGAAATGATTATTTAAAAATCTCAATAATATATTATGGAAACCGTATATTTTCAAGGAAATGCATGCCATACTGCCGGTATGCTCCCCTCTGTAGGAGAAAAAGCGCCCGATTTCACTCTTGTCGACGCCGATCTTAAAGAGTTACATCCAAGTGATTTTCCCGGCAAGAAAATAGTGCTTAACATCTTCCCGAGTCTTGACACTGCAGTGTGTGCCATGAGTGTAAGGAAATTCAATGAAAAAGCAGCGTCAAAAAAAGATGCTGTCGTATTATGCGTGTCAATGGACCTTCCTTTTGCGGCAAAGCGTTTTTGCACTCTCGAAAACATTAAGGATGTATATCCCGCCTCCGCCTTCCGTTCCCCTGAATTTACCAAAGATTATGGTGTCCAGCTGGTAGACGGCCCGCTAAAAGGTCTGCTTACACGCGCCGTGATTATCATCGATGAAAACGGCAAGGTAATATACCGCGACCTCGTAAACGAAATTACCGATGAACCCGATTACGAGGCAGCGCTGAAAATGCTCTGAGACTCTTAAATTTTCGACTTCATAAAATCTTCATAGAGGCGGATATAGTCCGCCTCTATGTATTTATCGGATGCAAGCACCAGACACACTGCACCTGAAGAAAAATCATCGAGGGTACGCCATATACCCGGGACAATATGCAATCCCCTGTCGGGACGGTTGAGCATATAAGTATGCTTCTCCTTTCCGTCATCGACTGTCACGGTGAAGCTGCCGCTTGCCGCCACGATAAGTTCGTGGAGCGCCTTATGGGAATGACCGCCGCGGCTTTCCCCTCCGGGCACATCATATAGATAATATGTGCGTTTTATATCAAACGGAAACTCGCCATTGTTCTGGACTACCGTAAGATTACCTTCACGATTACCGGAATGAGTCTCCAGCATTATCACCCCGCAATCCGAGATGCGTGATTCTTTCATGTCACACATGGTTATAATTATTTACAATTTCTGATATGGCACGCGCATCGTCAAGTGACGTACACGCCGGATTTATAGGCAGGCTGACTACCTCAGCCGAAATTTTGTCGGCAAGCGGAAGCGACAATCCTGAGTACTCTTTGTAACAAGGCTGCCGATGAGGTGGCAACGGATAATTGACGTCGGTTCCTACCCCGCAGTCAAGCATGTAGTCGCGAAACCGTTGACGGTCTGACACGCGTACCACATATTGATGCCATACATGTCGACCTGTCACCTCACGGGGAAGCAAAACCTCCGGATTGGAGATGCAGCTCCCGTACACACCGGCTATCGCACGTCGGCCTTCGGTTTCTTCTTCAAGATGAGAAAGCCTTACTTTTAACATTGCCGCCTGTATAGTGTCGAGACGGCTATTATAGCCCTGATATACATTGTGATATCGGCGAGTACTTCCATAATTGGCAAGTGCCCTCACCGTCTCTGCAAGGCGCAGATTATCGGTTGTTACAGCACCGGCATCCCCTATCGCACCGATATTTTTAGTCGGATAAAAACTGAATGCCGCCGCATCACCGAGATGACCGGTGGATACCCCGTCGACGCTTGCACCGATAGCCTGCGCATTATCCTCAATAAGTTTCAATCCATGCCGGTTAGCCACGTCAGCCATAAGACGCGAATAAGCGGGCTGCCCGTAAAGATGCACTGTCAGTATGGCACGTGTGCGAGGAGTCACGGCTGCCTCAATCAGGGTGTCATCAATATTCATCGTAGAAAGCGACGGCTCGACAAACACTGGCTTCAGCCCCATGTCGGTCACGGCAAGCACTGTCGCTATATAAGTGTTGGATGGCACTATCACCTCATCGCCGGGCTTCATCTCGCCAAGTTCAATGTAACCGCGAAGTATCAGGCGTAACGCGTCGAGTCCGTTTGCAACACCGACCGCATAAGCGGCTCCGCATGAATCGGCGAGCATCCGTTCAAAAGACTCTACCTCATCGCCTCCGATATATCTGCCACTGTCAATCACCCGGCAACACGCCTCTTTTAACTCATCGGAATATGGCGCAGTCACTTTTGCCAGGTCAAGAAAAGGATATCTGATCATTTATGTCGGTTTATTATTTCTTCTGTTGCGCGACAAGACGGCAGAACTCATCGTAATCGCGGATGTAGTCAGCTTCATCGTAAAGTGTCGACGATAGTACGTAAGCAAGTGAATTGGTTGAAAAATTATCAATATAACGCCATGTCATCGGGGGCACATACAGCCCATAATAGGACCGCGACAAATGATAGCGTCGCTCGTCATTGCCATCGGAAAACACTACGTCAAATGAGCCGGAGAGAGCCACAATCACCTCTTCCTGGGCATGAAATGCGTGTCCCCAGCGTTTTTTCCCGCCGGGTACATCATAAATCCAGTAAGCGCGCTGAAGAGCAAATGGCAACTGTTCCGGAGCTTGTATAAATGAAAGATTTCCCCGAGGGTCCTCTATCTTGGGAAAATCAATGATACGCACACTACTCAACGCCATTTTCAGCAAGCTGTATTAAGTACGCACCATACTCATTCTTAGCCATTGGCTGTGCAAGAGCAAGAAGCTGCTCTGCCGTGATGTATCCTTTCCGGAAAGCAATTTCTTCAAGAGCCGCCACTTTAAAGCCCTGACGCTTTTCTATAGTCTCAATGAAATTAGATGCCTCCATAAGCGAATCGGTAGTGCCCGTATCGAGCCACGCAAAACCGCGTCCGAAGCACTTGACATTGAGCTTGTCACGACTCAGATAATCAAGGTTGACCGATGTTATCTCAAGTTCGCCTCGCGCCGACGGCTTGATATTCTTTGCCACTTTCACGACATCATTAGGATAGAAATAGAGTCCTACGACCGCATAATCCGACACCGGGAACTCAGGCTTTTCTTCGATGGATATTGCCTTTCCGGAAGCATCAAATGCCACGACTCCGTAACGCTGCGGGTCATGCACCTTATAGGCAAATACCACCGCCTCATTTTGCTTCTCGGTGACCTGCACCGCATCAAGCAGCATACCCGTGAAACCCTGACCATAAAATATGTTGTCGCCCAACACCAGACACACATCGTCATCACCGATAAACTCCTCCCCTATCAGAAAAGCCTGCGCAAGCCCTTCAGGACGTGGTTGCTCGGCAAAACTGAACTTCACGCCCAACGATGAACCGTCGCCAAGCAGTCGCTTGAAGCCTGGAAGGTCATCGGGAGTAGATATTATAAGTATGTCACGGATGCCTGCAAGCATCAAAACCGATATCGGATAGTAGACCATCGGCTTGTCATATATCGGGATAAGTTGCTTGGACACTCCCTTTGTCACAGGATATAATCTGGTACCGGAACCTCCGGCAAGTACAATTCCTTTCATTACATCTATCTGTTTAGTGGATACTCTTAAACTTGTGCAATTTACAAAAATTCCACGATATAATAACACGGCAACATTAAAAACGATTGACAAGTGAGAAAAATACAACGCATATCACTTATGTATATAAGAAAATTTTCATGAATTTAAATTTTATTTGGTTTATATTATAAATATATTTATTTTTGCGTCATATTCATAATACACAACTTGATTACTAATTAGATAACATGTGGCAATCATCAGGGAATAAGGCGCTTAAGCAGATAGCAGCCGGGGTATCAATTCTGACCGCATGTAATGTTTATGCACAATCCGAAACCGCTGACTCATTAAAATTGTCAAAAGAGTTAGAAGAGATTGTCATCACAGCGCCTGAAAGCATCGTGACAGGAGAAAAAACAATCTATATCCCCGAAAAACGGCTTATCGACGCAATGAACTCAACAACACAGCTGCTTGCCGGACTCCAGCTGCCGGAGCTAACAGTAAACCCGGCAACCGGAAGCATCAACATTCTTGGCGGTGGAAAACTCTCTATCAGGATAAACGGTCGGCCGGTATCAGAGCGCGACCTTGCCTTAGTATCGCCCAAACAAATCACAAAAATAGAATATATAAATAATCCGGGCGCGATGTATGACAATGCCGACGGGGTTATCAATATCACAGTCATGCAACCTAAGACAAGCGGTTACTCCATATATACCAATCTGCTGCAGTCACCCAACAAAGGCTGGGGCGATTACACCGCCGCAGTCAAGTACAATGTCGGGAAAAGCGAGTGGAGCATTGACTACCACAGCAATCCTATGTGGGACATGGACTGTTATCGCGACAACAATGAAAAGATTATTCTCCCTGACGGCACTCATATCAGGCGCGAAGAAGCAGGAATAAAGACCCCCAACCGCATGGTGACTCATCGTGGTGCGGTCCAATATTCCTACGCGGAAAGTAATCAGCTGCTATTCAATGTGCAGGCACGTGTGCTGCATACCAACGATTATTATCACACTCGCGGCATAATCACGACCTCGGCTAACGGGAAGACCCTTTCTACAACGGAGGAAGAAACAAATCCCATCAAATCCTGGCAGGGTGACATCGACATCTATCTATATAAACAATTAAACCGACACCAAAATATATATTTCAACATCGTTCCTACGATTATACAATCACTATCGGGTCACTCCTATGCTACATCCGACATAGAGATAATCAACAGCTCGCGGCAAAACGGATATCGGTTATCGATAGAAGGCGTATGGGAATACAGGCTAAATAATGGGAGCCTCTCGGCAGGCATCAGGAGCAATTCACGCTGGGACCGTCTCCGCTATTTCCCTGACAATTCAATTTCCCATGAAAACCTGTCACAAAACAGTATCTTTGCCGAATGGCGGCACTCCGCAGCACAATGGCAATATGGTATCGGGGCTACATTATCATATTGTGCCGGTTCGTCAACCATCGGTGAAAAACCGGCGGTCAATCCTAAGGCATACCTGCTCTACCGCGTCAGAGATTGGGGAAACGCAGGCATATATCTTGAAAGCCATTCCGTCGCTCCGGGAGTAAACGAAACCAATCCTACACTTCAGCGTGTAGACCAATTCCAATGGAGTATCGGCAATGACAGGTTAAAATCTTACCGCGACTACAAAGTCAAAGGCGATTTCAGTATAAGGGCAGGAGCCTTAACTGCAAGAGTGATTATTGAAAATCGCTATGCCTGTAATCCTATAATGCCGGCGAAAACCTACATTGGTGGCATGATTGTGCAATCGCCCCGCAATGCAGGTCATAACAATCATCTTGATGTACACGGGATGGTCAGAGTGCCTATTTTCTCCAACCGTGTGATGATTACTGCTGAAGGTGGCTGGCATCGGTTTGACAGCAAAGGATTTAATTATACCCACACCTATTCACAGCCCTATATAAACCTTCAGATGATGCTGCTAATAAAAAACTGGTGGATAATGGCTAAATACAACAGCAGCTACAACCGGCTATGGGGGGAAATGATATCAAGTGCCAATCAAAATCTCACCAATCTCGGCATAGGCTATACATATAAATCCGTGACACTTATGGCGGGGATAGTAAATCCTTTCGGCAATGTAGCCCTGAAGTCGCGCGACCTCTCTAAAATCGCGGGATATGACCGTATTTATCAAGCGACAGGCTCAAACTCGCTTATATGGGCAGGCGTAACCATCAATCTGCGCAAAGGAAAGTCACGCGCAGCGTCCCAAAAGAAACTTGAGAATGAAAATATATATGAATCAATAACCAATGCTAAAAAGTAACGACAATGAAAAAATTATCACTTTTCCTCACAGCGGCAATAGCCGCCACGACCACAGTCACTGCTCAGACTATAGTTATCACCAATCTGCCTTACGCAGAAGGAAAAATCTATCTTGCCATAGCTGATGGCAACACAACCTTAGAAGCAAAAGCACTCGATGTGGAAAGCGATAGCGTGACTACCCATATTGACCTGACGGGACATGAAGGACGACAACTGATGTTTCAGGCGTTTCAAGATCTTAATGACAACCGCACTCTCGACTTTGACAATTATGGTCGTCCAACAGAACCGTGCCTGCAAGAGAAAATCAAGATTTCTTCCGAAACAGAGAAGATAAACCTGAAACTCAAACAATATTAATCACATTGACATATCTACACTTTCAACTTAAAAATATTATCTTTGCAGCATGAGACCGGAAGACAGCCTTGATATAATCGCGGAAATGATGTCAAAAACGCGCAAGAGCGTTTTGCAGGATTCTTACGCGCCTTTTCTAATATGGGGATGGGCAACCGTCGCGGTCGGACTCTCGGTATATCTTTCGGTCACCATGCTTGGCAACTACAATTTCTACATGTTGTGGTTTCTGCTCCCTGTCATAGGCATATCCGGAGTGAAATTCCACAGACAGCATCACAAAAATGAGGTTAAGACGACACTTACCTCCTCATTAGGCAGTATCTGGCGTATGTTCACGGTGCTCCTCGTGTGCTTTTCAGTATACTCTTTCTTTGTACCCTTTAATGTGCTGTTTTTCATACTGCTTATACTCTCTATCGGGTGTTATGTGACAGGCGCATCGATAAAATATCCACTCTTGCAATATTCCTCAATAATAGGTTTTATAGTCGATGCTTCACTATGGGCCGTGAATGGACCGACACAGATAATACTGTTTCTGATCGCCATAGTGGCAATGATGATAATACCGGGTTACAAGATGAAAGAAGATTTAAGACATGACAGAACTTGACCCCATAATCCATTCACAGCTCCGGCTTGCCGTGCTTTCCATACTGATGAGTGTGGAGGAAGCTGATTTCGTATTCCTTAAGGAAAAGACCGGCTCGACGATGGGCAATCTGAGCGTACAGATAACCAAACTGTCTGATGCCGGCTATATTGAAGTCGAAAAGACATTCAAAAACAAACGTCCGCGCACCGTATGCCGCATGACCGAAACCGGAAAGGAAGCATTCAACAGCTACATCGCCGCCCTGCGCCAACTCGTGTCCCCTGCCCTCGGCACAGATACGCTCCCCGATAACCTCTCCCCCTCCCCACTATAGATAGCACTCACAATATAACAACTCATACCTCATCCATACAAAAGATTTGCGAAAAAGTATAGCCCGTCTCCCGGTACATAAATATAAATTCGTTATTTTTAATTGAAATGACCAAGGATGAACTCATAGCGAAGCTGCATGACATAGAATGGGAGGATTTTGAAGTAAAGACAGCAAAATCCGAACTACCAAAGAATGTATGGGAAAGCGTCAGCGCATTCTCAAACACCTCCGGCGGTTGGATTGTGCTCGGCGTAAAACAGACCGGTAAGACCTTCGAGATTCAGGGAGTAAACAACATAGAAAAACTTGAACAGGATTTTCTCGGAACACTTCGAGGCGAAAAGTTCAATCAAAGACTGAATGTTACCTCGAAGCGTTATACAGTAGACGGGAAGAACCTGCTTGCCTTCTATGTTCCCGAGGTTGATCTTAAACCGGTTTACTATAACAATCCCATCAATACTTTCATTCGTATGGGGAGTGGCGATCAGAGAGCTACTGAAGGTGAAATCCGTGCGATGTTCCGCGACCAGTCTTTTGGTAAGAAGACTGAAGAAACTATTCCTGACACAAGCATAGACATGCTTAATCCCAATACTTTGAAAAGTTATAGGTTCGCTCTTAGTCAAACACCTAATCTTATAAATCTCCGTGAATTAAATGATGCTGAATTTTGCGAACAGATAAATATTACCCGTAACGGGTTACTCACTTATGCAGGACTTCTGATGTTTGGCAAAGCTCCGTATGTCCTGCGGTATGTTCCCACATTCTGCGTTGACTATATCGAGATTCCGGGTCCTACAATCCGGCAGGCTGAGGTAAGATATACTTATCGTATTCCGGAGCAGGACAACATATGGGAAGCAGTTCAGATAATACTGCGCCGTTTCCGCACTCTTGTTGATGCTCCGATTCATATCAATAATGATGGATTTGCGACAACAGACGAGAGCCAATACAATGTTCTCCGCGAAGCACTTGCCAACATGGTGATGCACGCCGATCATTTTGACTCATTGCGTTCTTGTATCCGTGTCTATACCGACCATATCGAGTTTATGAACGGAGGCGCTTTCCCTCTTCCGGTAAAAGACATCCTCGGGAGGATTTACTCTAAACTTCGTAATCCAACGATTGCCAAATTATTCCGTTTTGTTGGCATAGCTGAAAACGCCGGCTACGGAATGAATAAACTTGTAAGTTGGGAATCACTGACCGGAACCCGTCCGACTATCGAGAGCGACCGCACAATCGCTGTTGTATCATTCCCACTCAAGTCAGCTATACAAAGAAGAACTGATGATGTCAGTAAAAATGAGGGTAAAAATGAGGGTAAAAATGAGGGTAAAAATGAGGGTAAAAATGAGGGTAAAATTCTAACTTCAAGACAAAATGCAATTTTAGATTTGATAAGATCTAATCCCACGATAAGTATGATGGAGATGTCCTCAATTCTGAATGTTTCCATAAGCACAATAGAACGGGAAATTCCGAAAATGTCTTTACTTATCCGGCATATAGGGCCCAAGAACGGAGGATATTGGGAAATAATTGAAGATTAAAACTATTAAAACAATATTGGTTATGATTCAATTTATTGAAAAAGGTGACATATTTAATATTGTGGGTGTAAACAATTATGCACATGGATGTAATTGTGCCGGAGCAATGGGAAAAGGAATTGCCTTACAGTTCAAAAATAAATATCCTAAGATGTATTCCGAATATCGTGCAAGGTGCAAGGATGGTTTATTCAATCCCGGAGATGTCTTTGATTACAGTTATGGTTGATAATATTTTCTTCTTCAATGTTTTTCAGACGTTTGAAGAAGAAACGGATTTTCCGATAAAAAGATATGTCAGAGAGTTTTTCGGTGTTTATTAAGCAGGAAAGAATTAAACCTTGAAAAGAATGAAAAATAGAAACTTTCTTATAATGTTGCTCATGGCATTCATCGCAGCGGCAGGGCTGACTGCGTGTAGCGATGATGAAAAGCCAAAAGATTCAGTTAAAGAAATCAGAATGCAAGTGTCGGCTGAAACAGGCATAATGTATGCCTCGTCTGACGACAAAATGGAGCACCCAATAGATTGCATGCTCGTCGAGTCGGAAGATTTTCCCGGTGAGACACTGCAACTCGGTTTTAATGAAATCGAAGGTTTCACCTACGAGCGGGAACATGAGTATTACCTTTCTGTGAAGCGTACCATACTCGCCAATCCACGCGCCGATGCTTCCGACCGCACATATTCACTTATCAAGATTCTTGCAGACAGACACGTGGTAGACCCTGAACTTCCGGTCGACAAGGAGATAACGACGGAAGCCGACATAGAGTACTATGACTTGTGTCCTTTCGAGAAATATGCTGTAGGTAGTGCTATCGTTGTTGATGATGAAGGTAAAATAGATAGTAAAGTTCAGTATGACAAAGTTTCACCGTTACCATCCTACGATAAAGCACGTATCTGGCTGGTGGATCTCCTTGATCACAAAGATCCGAACTGGGTGAAATTTCATAGTGTGCCTTATCAGGCAACTTATTCGTATGTATTGTCACCGTTTACCGACAAAATACGTCTGGTACGCAACGAATCACACGGCCCGATGTTCAAGAATGTAGTGACTGAAGAAGAATTTGCCCGCATGCTGTCCATGGGCTCCGGCGAGAAAGTCAGATATGCGCTTATTCTTGCCAATATATACAAAAAAGGTCTGCAGAAACTGGAATTTAACATAATAAAGCGGTAGCAATTACAGCCTGATTCGACCTCACCCGTTATCTATCTCACTATAATACCGACCCCCTGCGACATCACCGGCATCATTGAGTTTGCAGCATCAAAAGAATCCAAATGGCTTCGGGGAAAGAAAAAGAAAAGCTGTCTTTAAAAGACAGCTTTCATTAGTTTATGCATGCATCAAATTCCTGGGTAGTTATGTCAGCACAGACCTTTGTCTTGCCCATGCTTGATAACAGCCTCACAGATAAAATCAGTGATGCTGTCAACCTGTTCGAGAACCGCATGCACTGTCGCCGGCGCATTAAAGCCATAACGCTTTACGGTCGATTTTTTGCGGCCTGCACCGGGGCGACGACCGCCTCTTTTCTTTGCAGATTCTTCCATAATTCGCCTAAACTAATTGCACAAAAAACTTAATGTTAATACTCCAGAGTCGCCTCTGAAAACATTTGCAAATCTACAAAAAAAGTAACATCAAACCTCGATTATTAATAAATTTTTCGTTTATATTCGTTTAAAATATGAATATAGTGACATATAATCTATCGATATTTAAAACACATTAACAATGATGTGCAAAGCCGACACCCATTTATGGATTGTATCGGCTTTTATCATAAAACTGCATTATAGTCATCGCCTGTTCCAATGCTTCCGCCGCCGGCGATGCCGGGTCAAGCTCTGCAGCCCTGGCATAATCGCTGATAGCGTCACGACGTCGCTCCAAACGCCAAAAAAGCCTTCCCCGTTCAAAAAACAAACAAGCGTTACCGTGACTATTTTCTATGAGTCGCGATATAGCAACAATTGCCTCTTCTATCTCGTTTTTATCAATAAGATGAGTTATCTCGGTAGGTAATGTCATAAAATTTTCTTACTTTTGAAACTACAAATTTATAAACAATGAAAAGGATATCCGCAATTCTTTATATAATTATTTCCGCCACCACTCTTTTTGGCGCAACTCCCGGTATGATAACATACGATTCTACCCAATGTGAAGGTAGTGCGATGCCCTACCCCGCGCCAAAAGAATCTATCAGCTATCCCGACTCGCTCACTCCCGTAATGGTCAACCACGTCGGGCGGCATGGCGCGCGCTATCCGGCATCAGCATCCCGACCGCTCGCAATCAAACGTGCGCTTGAACATGCAGATTCTCTCGGCACTATTACACCACTCGGAAAAGATTTGCTTCAGGTGACAGAAAATGTAATAACCCGCAGCAACGGCAAATGGGGCGCTCTCGATTCACTTGGCATGGCTGAGCAGCGCGGTATTGCGGCAAGAATGTTTACCAATTATCCCAATCTGTTCAGTAATGGGAAAATCACGGCATTGTCATCCTACGCCCCACGATGCATCATGAGCATGTATTCGTTCACTCACCAGCTGGCGCGTATGAACAACCGTCTTGAGATATTCACCTCGTCGGGGCGTCAAAATTCTCCTCTTATGCGACCGTTTGATATCGACCAGGACTACATCGATTATCGCGAAAACAAACCGTATGAAGATGTCTTGAAAGGATTCATCGCCGAGACAGCTACTACAGCACCGATAAAACGCGTTCTCGGAGAGAACTATCCGCTTGACGAAGAGCAGTTCCGCGATCTTGCACTTACAGAATACGGACTTCTTGCGGGACTGAGCGCAATGGGATATAATATAGATGTAATGCGCTTTTTCACTGAAGAAGAGTATAACCGCCTGTGGTCATGCAACAACCTGAAGCAATATCTTGAACGCACGGCGAACACCATCTCAACCGTACCTGCCGACATCGCCGCTGACCTGCTACTGAATCTTATAACTACAACTGATGATGTAGCGGAACGCAGAAGCGATATGCGCGTACAATTACGCTTCGGACATGCAGAGACACTGATGCCCCTGCTGTCACTCATGCACTTACCGGGCTGTTATTACATGACAAACTATTTTGATACTGTCGCATCCCACTGGCAGAACTTCCATGTAGTCCCGATGGCATCCAATCTTCAGATAATACTTTTCCGTACAAAAAACGGGAAATTGTATGTAAGAATTGACCTGAACGAAGTGCCTGTAACATTGATTCCGGGCGATGAAAGGATTTACCTGCCGTGGTCCACAGCAAAGCAGTATCTCACCCGCTGCCTGCCACTATACATGCAAATTTAGAAACGACTACCAACAAAAAATTATCCGGACCACTGACAACAGCAATCCGGACCGAATCATATATATTCCAACAAAACAGATTCAATAATTATTTTTCTTACGTTCAAAATAGCCCTGTTCCTTTCCACATACGGGACACTTCCCGGGTGCTGACTTGCCGCGGTGAATATAGCCGCAAAACCGGCATTGCCATTCTTCTTCCTCATCATCCTTGAACATCGTGTCACTTTGGAGTCGTTCAAGAAGTTTCAGATAACGGGCTTCATGTCCTTGCTCCACAGATGCCACCAATTTAAAATGTGACGCTATGCGTGGAAAGCCTTCTCCCTGGGCAACACGGGCAAATTCCAGATACATATCTGACCATTCTTCGTGTTCACCTGCGGCTGCCTCCTGTAGATTACGCATCGTATCCCCAATCGGACCGGCAGGATAAGAAGCCGTGATTTCCAGCATACCTTCGTCGAGGAAACTGAAAAAGCTCTTGGCATGTACATATTCCTGTTCGGCTGTCTCAAGGAAAATAGCAGCAATCTGCTCGTAGCCTTCATTCTTCGCCACCTCGGCAAAAATTGTATAGCGACCGCGCGCCTGTGACTCACCTGCGAATGATTTCAGAAGATTCTTTTCTGTCCGGGTTCCCTTTATGCTCTTGTTATCCATAAATAAAGTTTAATGTATTTATGCTCTTTTAACGCTACTGCCACTTTAATTGTTCATAGCACCTTCAAAATAAAAAAAATTAAACTTTTTAGGTAAAAAATTTGTATTGTCAATAAAACAGCGTATATTTGCAACGAAAAGAAAGTTACATCATGAATATCTCAATTATCCATACTTCTTATTGGTGGCACATCGGTAATAACTATCGATGGCAATCATATTTTGGATAATGTGAATAAGAAAATTCTATCTTACTAATTATTAATGGAGTGCCATCGGATTTATATCTCGATGGCACTCTTTTTTATTTCATTATATTTTTTTCTCATGACATCGACATTCAGCCGCATCCTCCCCGTGGATGATGCCGGATACTATGGCAATTTCGGAGGAGCATACATACCCGAAATTCTCAACCGAAGCGTAGAACAGCTGAAAGAGGCATTTTACCGCTATGCAACTGACAAAGAGTTTAACGACCAATACCGCCAACTGTTACGTGATTATGTGGGACGTCCCTCACCGCTCTATCGTGCCAACCGACTAAGCGACACATACGGTGCCAATATTTATCTCAAGCGCGAAGACCTCAATCACACCGGAGCGCATAAAATCAACAATGCCATCGGCTCCGTACTACTTGCCCGACGAATGGGCAAAACCCGCATCATAGCCGAAACCGGCGCGGGACAGCACGGAGTTGCCACAGCTACAGTGTGTGCGCTCATGAACCTTGACTGCACTGTCTATATGGGAGCAACCGACATCGCGCGTCAACAACCCAATGTACAACGAATGAAAATGCTCGGGGCAAAAGTCGTGGCTGTACATTCCGGCAACAAGACCCTTAAAGACGCCACCAACGAGGCTATTCGCGACTGGTGCTGTCACCCCGACAGTTTCTATGTAATCGGGAGCACAGTCGGGCCACACCCCTATCCCGAAATGGTAGCATATTTCCAGTCGGTCATCAGTGAAGAAATCAAAAAACAGCTTCTTGAACATGAAGGAAAAGAGAATCCCGATTATGTGATAGCCTGCATAGGCGGAGGGAGCAATGCTGCCGGGGCATTTTATCACTTCATCAGTGAACCTGAAGTAAAGCTGATTGCGGCGGAGGCTGCCGGAAAAGGTGTCAACACCGACATGACAGCCGCTACAATGTGTGCCGGCAGAGAAGGTATCATCCACGGAGCACGTACCATGGTCATGCAGACCGCCGACGGACAAATCATCGAGCCATATTCTATTTCCGCCGGTCTGGATTATCCGGGCATCGGACCGCTACACGCCTACCTCGCCACCTCCGGCAGAAGCGAGGTTATCCCGGTTACTGACGACGAGGCTCTGAATGCCGCCTTCAATCTTACCCGTACAGAAGGTATCATTCCCGCACTTGAATCGGCTCACGCCCTCGGTGTACTTGACAAGAAAAGATTTAAACCCGACGACATTGTAGTCATCAATCTTTCCGGTAGAGGCGATAAGGACATGCACACCTATATGTCACTTATGGATAATCTATCAGCTAATCAAAATTAATTAACGCAATATCATGACACAAAATATTAAAATAGTATCACGCGTAGTCCCCGCCGACCTTGAAACACCGGTCGGGATATATCTTAAAATACGAGATTTATATCCTGAATCGGCACTTCTTGAAAGTTCCGACTATCATACATCACAAAATTCGGTAAGCTACATCGGCGTACATCCGATGGCATCTTTCACGGTAAGCAATGACACCACCATAGCGGAATATCCGGATGGAAAATCGGAGAATCGCCCCGTGACACACAAAAGACAGGTCATGCAACGTCTGAAGGAATATGTGGAATCTTTCAATGTTACAGGTCAACCGCTAAACGATGCCAACGGATTTTTCGGATATACGGCATACGACTGTGTACGTTACTTCGACAAAGTAGAGATAACAAAGCGTGACAAGGAACTCGCCTCCATACCTGACATGAAATATGTATTATACCGCTTCGTCATCCGCGTCTATCACTTCAAAAGCCAGATGGTAGTCTACGAGCATCTGATACCGGGAGAGGAATCGTGCATTGAAGAACTTCTCAGCATAATACGCAATAATAATGTGGCGCAATATCCTTTTCACGCCACCGGTGAGGCGAGCTCAACCATCACAGACAGTCAGTATCTGGAGATGGTAAAAGAGGGCATCCGACATGCAATGCGTGGCGATGTATTCCAGATTGTGCTTTCGCGCCGGTTCTGCCAGGCATTCAAGGGCGATGAGTTTAATGTGTACAGGGCTTTGAGGTGTGTAAATCCATCACCGTATCTTTTCTATTTCGATTTTGGGAATTTCCGTATATTCGGTTCTTCTCCGGAGACACATTTACGTGTGGAAGGCAACCGTGCTTACATCGACCCGATTGCCGGAACTTTCCGACGCACAGGCGACGACCAGCATGACCGAGAACTCGCACAGGCACTTCTTGCCGATGCCAAGGAAAACGCCGAACATATCATGCTCGTAGACCTGGCACGGAACGACCTGGCACGTAGCGGCGGTAATGTGGAAATCAAGTTTCTGAAGCAGATACAGTATTATTCTCATGTGATTCACATGGTATCGCGTGTAAGCGCCACTCTTCCCGAAAATGCCGATGTCTACAGGTTATATGCCGCAACCTTCCCTGCGGGCACCCTTAGCGGCGCACCAAAAGTGAGGGCGATGCAGCTTATCGACGAGATAGAGCCTCATAACCGCCTAATCTATGGAGGTTGTATAGGATTCATAGGATTTAACGGCAATATCAACCATGCCATCACCATACGTAGTTTCCTCAGTCATGGAGGTAAACTATATTCCCAGGCGGGGGCAGGCATCGTGGCGCGGTCAGTGCCTGAAAATGAATTGCAGGAAACCAACAACAAACTCGGCGCACTTGTAAACGCGGTGAAATATGCCGAGACATTCGGTTACTAAACACTATTAATCATGAAGCTCCTGATACTCGACAATTACGATTCATTCACTTACAATATAGTCCACGCAGTCCGTGAACTTGGATTCACACCCGATATCTATCGTAACGATGAAATATCAATAGATGACGTGGCGATTTATGACAAAATCATCATCTCTCCGGGACCGGGCATACCGTCGGAAGCGGGCATACTTCCCGAATTACTGAAGCGTTACGCCGCGAGCAAACCGATACTCGGCATCTGTCTCGGCGAACAGGCAATCGGGGAATGTTTCGGCGCCACACTACGCAATCTATCGACAGTGTACCACGGCATCCGGTCAACCATCTCAATTACCGCCGACGACTACATTTTCAATAATATGCCAAAACGTATAGATGTAGGCAGGTATCATTCCTGGGTAGTTGACAATGAGGCATTACCCGACTGCCTGGAAGTGACAGCAGTAAGCGATGAAGGGGAAATCATGGCGTTGCGTCATAAGACCTTGGATGTAAGAGGCGTACAGTTTCATCCTGAATCCATTCTGACTCCCGACGGGACAAAAATATTGTCAAACTGGTTAAATCACTGATAAACGATGAAAAATATATTACAAAAGATGTTTGAGCATAAAAGTCTTTCGCGTGAAGAGTCGCGCGATATACTGCTCAATATCGCCGACTCGAAATATAACGATGCGCAGTTGTCAGCCTTCATGACAGTCTACCTCATGCGCAGCATCACCATCGATGAGTTAAGCGGATTTCGTGACGCGCTTCTTGAACGCCGTCTGCCGGTAAATCTCGGTGACGTTAAGGCAATCGATATAGTAGGTACCGGAGGCGACGGCAAAAACACATTCAATATCTCGACGGCATCGTGCTTTGTGGTAGCTGGTGCGGGCGAAAAAGTTGTGAAACACGGTAATTACGGAGCAAGTTCGATATCGGGTGCGTCAAACGTACTTGAACAGCATGGAATCAAATTCACCTCCGACAGTGACCGCTTGCGTCGGTCGCTTGATAAAAGCGGAGTGACATATCTACATGCCCCTTTCTTCAGCCCGGCACTTAAAAGTGTTGCGCCGGCAAGGAAATCACTCGGAGTGCGCACTTTCTTCAATATGCTCGGACCACTTGTCAATCCTACACTGCCGCATTACCGCCTCCTCGGTGTATATAATCTCAAACTGATGCGGTTATATAACTATATCGCACAAGAGGAAGGAGTACAATGTACGGTTGTCCACTCGCTCGACGGCTATGACGAAGTATCGCTCACGTCACAATTCAAGGTGTCCAGGCACGGAAAGGAAGAACTTTACACGCCGGAGTCACTTGGTTTTGCAACGGCACGACAGGATGAACTTTCCAGCGGTGACACTCCTGCCGATGCAGCAAAGATTTTTGATAATGTCATTAAAGGGAAAGGCACAAGGGCGCAGCATGACTGTGTGGTGGCAAATGCCGCTTTCGCGCTCACTACACTTAATCCTGCATTATCTATTGAAGATGCTATCGCCCGCGCTGATGAATCTATACGCGGAGGCAATGCTCTGAGATGTTTCAACCGATTTGTAGAACTAAACAGTTAAGCCGACAATGAACAACATATTACAAAAGATAGTCGATAACAAACGGCGCGAAGTCGAGGCACTAAACGCGCGTGGAGGCAATATCACCAATGAACTTACGCCAAGGCTCTTTTTAAACGCACCGGCATCAATGAGCAACGCTATAAAAGAGAGTACTAACGGTATCATAGCTGAATTCAAGCGTAGGTCGCCCTCCAAAGGAGAAATCCATCCGCTCGCACTTGTCAGCGATATTGTACCGGAATATGAGGCGGCAGGTGCAGCTGCATGTTCGGTGCTTACCGACACTGTATTTTTCGGAGGTGCCCTCAGTGACCTCGCCCTTGCAAGTGAAACAACGCGATTGCCCTTACTGCGCAAAGATTTCATAGTTGACGAGCGACAGATATATGAGGCGCGTATATTCGGCGCTTCGGCTGTTTTACTCATAGCGGCGGTATTGAGTTTCGATGAAATTACAAGATATACTTCACTTGCCCATAATCTCGGACTCGAAGTGTTGCTTGAACTTCATTCAACCGCCGACCTTGACCGATTTGTACCTGAAGCGGATATGGTCGGTGTAAATAATCGAGATCTCACAACTTTCCGTACCGACACCAATACATCACTTAGCATCGTGGCTTCGCTACCTGCCGATATAGTGAAAATTGCCGAAAGTGGAATATCATCTCCGGATGAAATCCACCGGCTGCGTGATGCAGGCTATGACGGTTTTCTTATCGGCGAGCGTTTTATGATTCAACCATCGCCCGGAAAGGCATTAAAACAGTTTATTAATGAACTCTGAACAAAGACATAACAAACCGCTCCATGCCGACATGATGATAAAAATATGCGGCATGCGCGAAGAAGAAAATATCGCGGCTGTAGCATCGCTCACCCCCATGCTTATGGGATTCATATTTCATGAGGCATCCCCACGCGATGCGTCACTGCTAAATCCCGATGCAGTGAAATCCTTGCCGCCATTTGTGAGACCGGTAGCGGTATTTGTCGACAAAGACGATGAATATATTTCCGGGGTATGTGACCGCTATGGCATCCACATAATCCAGTTACACGGAGCGGAGTCACCCGAACAATGCCGGAGGCTGAAATCAAAGGGTTTCACTGTGTTTAAGGCAATAGGTATCGAAAAGAGTCAGGATTTGGAAAATCTTGCCATATATGACGGAGTTGTAGATATGTTCTTATTTGACACCAAAAGTTCCTGTCATGGAGGTACGGGCAAGAAATTTGACTGGCAACTGCTTGAAAGCTATGACCTTGAAACGCCCTATTTACTCAGTGGAGGTATTGATGCCGGAGATATCAACAATATCATAAAAGCAATGCGCCCCGGAATGGCGGGGATAGATGTTAACAGCCGCTTCGAAACCTCACCGGGAGTCAAAGACATAAGCAAACTTGTAAATTTTATATTATCACTTAGAAAATTCAACGAACATGAACCGGATACAACACCTTTTTGGGAGAAAAAAATCTGATATATTATCAATATATTTTACCGCAGGTTTCCCGACACTCGACTCAACTGTCGACATAATCAATTCACTTGCTGAAAAGGGCATTGACATGATAGAAATCGGGGTGCCGTTTTCAGACCCGATGGCTGACGGGGAGGTAATACAACACAGTTCGTCAATCGCCTTGCACAACGGCATGAATCTTACCTTACTATTTTCAGAAATCGCCGAAGCTCGCCGACAACACCCCGATATACCGTTAGTCCTAATGGGCTATCTTAACCCCATGATGCAATATGGTATCGAACCACTATTCAGAAAATGCAAGGAAGTGGGTATTGACGGATTGATTATCCCTGATCTCCCTTTTGCGGAATACATGAGGGACTATAAGCCATTGTGCGAGAAATATGACATACCTGTAATAATGCTCATAACTCCGGAGACATCAGATGAACGTATAAGACTTATTGATAATAATTGCGACGGTTTCATATATATGGTATCATCGGCGTCAACTACCGGCACAAAAGACCGGTTTAATGATGAGCAAAAAGCGTATTTCCGACATATCGACAGTCTCGGGCTTTTGCATGAACGTCTAATAGGCTTCGGTATCTCCAATCCCGTCACATTCAATGATGCCTGCCGCTATTCCGCCGGAGCCATAATAGGGTCATTCTTCATCAAATGTCTTGAGGCAAGCGAAGGCAATACTGATGAAGCTGTCACACGGCTATTGACAGCGATAGGCAGGGACGGAGAGTCCTTACATGATTGTAAAAACAATCCCGTGTCGTGAAATCGCCGATACGGTTTTTTCCGACGGATTGACAAGTATATTCATTCCCGTATTGTAGCGCATCAGCGGAAGGTCATCGTAATGATCGGTCATGACAACCGAAATATGACCTTCTATAGAAGACACATAATCGCGCACGGAAGCAAGTTTTACCTCACCGACATTCTCATTCCATGCTTCATTTTCGGGAGCAACATCAGATGTCGCCACGCAACCGTCAAAGCGCAAAGCTTCCGCAAGAGGCCGGGCATATATTTCCGGAGCGGCAGTGGCAAGCAACACCCGGTATCCATCAGCACGATACCGCTCAAGTTTATTAAATACATCGACATTCAATCTTCCCAGCAAGCCACGCACAAGCAAATCCAGGTTGTCATTCGTCATAATTTTCCGCGTAGCGACCAATATGCATTTTTTCATTTCCGAGTGGGAAATAAACCGGGTCTTGCGTAATGCTACAGCCGTAATAACCTTTGCGGCAGCCAACAGCTTGCCTTGTTTTAAAAGCTGCTTTGTGACAAAAAGGATGTATTCGCGGAAAGTGTTCACATCCACGAGTGTCCCGTCAAGGTCAACAACCACAACAGGAGTCAGCGTTTTGCATCCATTGACCATGGGAACCTAACTAATACATTATCATTAAACAGGGTGACATCAGGTTTCACTGCGGGAGCTGAAGTCGTGGCTGTAATTGCGGCTGTAAAGAGCTTTGCGGTTGTAATCCGGGAAAGTTCCCCTATGACTGCCTGCAAGGTATAGCCTGAATCAACGGCATCATCCACCACCACCACTTTCGTTGATGGCACCGCCATCAATTCAAATATTTCCGGAGAGATGTCAAGATTCACTTCCCTATCCGGATTTCCTGAATAAGCAAGAAACCGTGCCTCAAGTATGCGCAGATTATCCAAAAGACGCACCGGAAGATGACGTAGAAACCGTTTAAGCCGCATCTTTTCTTTTTTCCCGGTAGAGGGTCGACGTGCCGAGACATAGCCAAGACGTGCACCGGGAAAATATGCAGAGAAGGCGGCAGCTACAGCAACACCGCCGTTACGTATACCAAGAATCACATCGGGATTCCCGACTCTATCTCTTACTTTTTCAGCGAGTGCATCACATAAGCCGGCGAATACCGCTTCATCTGCTGCGTCAAACACTCTCATAATCTTACTATTCTTGAAATTAACGAAAACAAGCGTCTTCCTCCATAGGAGAGCAACACACCGAGTTTATTCTTTAACCTCACCTTGCCATTAAACAGCTCGCCCCCGCGGAGAGACCTGATTATATCCCAGCAACGGTCAGAGGCGGTAGAATCGCTATATCCATTGGCTCCAAGAAGGATAAACATATTGAAAGCGGCGCTCAACCGACGGTCACGTGCCGCCAACTGCAGGGATTCACCGTATTGCTCCACTCGTTTACAAATATTCTCCGTGACGTCCAGCACATCCAGCCGTTTAAGCGTAAATGACCCGATATTGCTTCCTTTACGATGACGATAGTAATATAACACATCGTCGCTGACCGCTACTTTATTGACCGAAGGAAGAATCCGTGAAATGAAGTCCAAATCTTCATAGAGTATTCCGGGAATAAAGCTGAAAGACTCAAATAAATGCCGTCTGTAAAGCTTGCAGCATGGGCTTGTATCAAGACCATCCTGATACAGTGTCCGCTCCAAAGCCACTGTAGGAGACAGTTTAGCTACAGGCTTCTCGGAAAGAGACATTTTGGAAAAATCAAGCGATTCACCTTCAGCAAACTTTACCATGGCAATATCCGCATCACTATCAACAGCAATCTGATAAAGCCGGGAAAGATATGAAGTATGAATAACATCATCACTATCCATAAACGCTATATATCGCCCCCTGGCAGCAGCCACTCCTGCATTGCGAGCCACAGATGTACCGCCATTCTGCCTGTGAATCACCCTGAAGCGTGAGTCGCCGGAAGCGATGAGATCGCAAATACGTGGCGAGCCATCAGTAGAGCCGTCATCAACCAACAGCACCTCAAAGGCATCGAAATCCTGACGACGTATGCTCTCCACACACTCGGTCAAATATGGCTCGACATTATAGACGGGCACTATTAAAGAAATTTCCGGTTTCACGCTCATTAATAACAAATTTAGACAAAATAATCGTATATTTGCGAAAATCAGCCCCTCTTTTTTCGTGGACAATGCAACTTTTAAAAACTATAATGCATCTAACATAAAGTACAATTAATAATATCACAATCATGAACAAATTGATTACATCACTTTTGGCAGCAGCGGTACTCATACCGACATCAGCCTGCGCTGAGACTAAAACCATCTATGGGAGTAAAAATATCGTGACAAAAAATGTCACGACAGGTAACTTCAATAGTATTACCACCACATCATCTGTGGATGTCGAGTTCCGGCAATCGGCAACTCAAAGCATCGTCATATCGGCGCCCGACAACATAATGGAATATGTCGATGTAAAAGTATCGGGAAAAGAATTAAAAGTTGGCTATAAAACTCCTGTCAACCTCGTGCTAAACAATACCAAGGTAGTCGTTAAAGTAACTGCTCCGGATGTAACCACTTTTACTACCGGAAGTTCGGGTGATATCGATATAGAAAGTAATCTCGATGTTACCGGTGATGTGACTTTCTCAACTAATTCAAGCGGAGACATAGAAGCTCACGCCATCAAGTGCAAGAACTTCAAGGCGCAGACCGGCAGTTCAGGTGATATCGAAGCCAAAAATGTTGCATGTACTAACTTTAATGCCCGGACACAGAGTTCAGGAGATATCAAGATTGGGAATGTTTCAGCTACTACCGTATATGCAGAAACAGGAAGTTCGGGTGATATCAAATTATCAGGCAACTGCACCGATGCAACATTCACGACCAATTCAAGTGGCGACATCATGGCAAAATCATTGAATGCAATCAATGTGAAGGCAAGAACTTATTCAAGCGGTGATATATATTGCACGGGTAAGAATATTGACTCAGACGAATCAAGTTCCGGCGACATTCATGTAAAACGCCTATAGTCGCATACAAATGGCACAACACAACGACCTCGGACAATGGGGCGAAAAAGTCGCGCGTGAATATCTCATCACGCGCGGCTATACTATTATAGAGCAAGATACCCGAAAAGGATTTTACGAACTCGATATTATCGCCATCAAAGGGAACAGGATAATTTTTGTCGAGGTCAAGACACGTTCGGCAGCGTCTTTTGACCCGCTCGAGGCAATCACTCCGCAGAAAATCAACCGCATCTGCGCAGCCGCCAATTCATTTGTAATCCAATACCAGTTTCCTCACGAAGTGCAGTTTGACATAATCGCCATCATCGGCAGTCCGGAGACCGGATATAAAATCGAGCATATTCCCGATGCCTTTGTGCCCCCGCTGCGGAGCTACCGCTAATCGGTTCGACGGCGACGAGCCGACGGGTCAGGCTCTTTCAACAACGCCTCCATTTCGGGAGGAACATTGAAAATATCGTCTTTATCCTTAGGACGAAGTGCATCGTACCACTGGAACGAGGGTAAATAAAATAGCGACTTCTTTGCAAGGTACAACGGGGTCACGGTGCCGGTAACCTCAGGCCACATCATCATGCGCTCAAGTTTACCCTCCTTAAATAATCCCTGAAGAAAACTGCTTTCCGAATTGACTATCTTATTATAGGTGGAGTCATCTTCCTGCGGCAAGGATATCACCTCGACATTGCCACTCACGTCAAGCTGACGCAAAGTTCCGTTTTCAAACTGCGCCAACATCTCTTTCCCCGACAACTGATTGTAAAACTCCTCATCGACATGTTCCGCGAGGAACCCGAAATCAGGCAGTTTCGCCCAGTCGGCAGTAGAATCATTGAAATGCACATTAATTACATTTCCAAAGACCTGACGTTCTTCATTCCACACAATCGGATGACGGTGCATGTACATGATTGAATCCCGCTCCATGAAGCTAAGCGAATCACATAATCCCTGCACATCGATTCGCCAGAAACGGACGCGCGGATAGGCTGTCATGACATGTGTCGAGTCTTCCTGGAGAAGGTAGGTGCGCACTGTGTCGCCATGCATGTAAAGAGTATCCTGACGGCTATATTCCAGAATACGCGCCCTGCCTGTGGCAAAAGAGCTGTCGTTTGCCTCATAATAAAATCCGTAGTCGCCTTCGATAGCCGCCTGACGTATAGAATCGGTCAGCACCATTCCTCCCCATGCCTGTCCGAATCCGGCAGGGTGGTCGTAAAATATAGTATCTCCGGTAAGTGTGTTACCACGGGTTGTCACCACAAGTGAACGGTCATACAATTCAGAAACTTCCGCTTCGGTATCAAACCATCCATTGCTGGAATACACAGTCGCGCTGTCGGTGACAATGACCGACGGACTTACGATATTGGCTATATGAGTATCGGTATTGTAACGCAAAATCTCAGTTGTCATCCGGAAGTCCTCACCGGCTATGTCCTGAAGCACTACATGCTCCCTGAACTCGGCTTCCTTAGTATCGGGATTATACTCTCCATAACCCGATGTCAACTGATTTTCAGCATCGGTAATCTTACCCTCATTATCATAATATCCGAGATTGGCAGCTATATCATAATAGAAAATATAGGTAGACAAGGTGACATCCTTGTTAATGAGTCTCACGGGATTGGAACCATCGCCATAAAACGTGGCAAATTCAGTGTCACCCTTATAGTCAAGCTCGTCGGCATATACAAAGAGGGTATCGCCCTGCTCCATCCTTACATTACCGTAAGCCTGAAGAGAGCCGGTACTTTCATAAAAATTGGCACTGTCACAATACATGAACATGCCACCTTTGCGGAACATGACATTGCCGGTCACCATCTGAAATTCAGAACTTATCCTCTCATCCATCCACAGACGGTCAGCACGTTCGAGAAACACACGGCTGTCGCGGGTGCGATCAACATCCGGAATAGTAGGTTTTATCGGTATTCGCTTCGCCTTTGCCGAAACCGGCAACTTCACTTTTTCAGTCACCGGACCTCCAAAAAGGAATGACGGCACAAGAACACCCAAAAGGCACAGGAGAATAAAAATTCTCCCGTGCCTCAATGATGGTATATTATTATTTCCGTTACTTTTCACTTGCCGATGTTTTTATCCAGCCTTCATGAGTGAAATCGCAATTACGCCAACCGTCTTCGATACGCACATAGGTATCTTTAATCTTCTTCTCAATCCAGTCGGAGATAATCTTTGATTTCTGCGATTCCTCATACATACCCTTTATCATCTGGTAATCGTCACTTAGATTGGCACGATGGCCCTCGATGCGGTTGGTCAATTTTACAATCGCAACTATATCGCGGTTACGCTTAGGATCCTTCATTATGAAAGGTTTCGACAATTCACCGACCTGCATCTTGCTCACCTCGCGGCTCACTTCCTGAGGCAGCTGTGACATCTCGAACCGTGTTGTACCCGTATTTTCGTTTACCATCACACCACGGTTGTTTCTGGTATCCTTGTCTTGCGAAACATAGGGTATCGCATCTTCAAAAGTCACTTTCTCCGCAAGGATATCTGCACGAACCGTGTCAAGACGGTGAATAGCCTCGGTAAGGTCTTTGTCGCTTACCTTCGGGCGAAGAAGTATGTGACGCGTGTTGATGCGGTCACCACGCTTTTCTATGAGCTGGATAATATGGAAGCCATATTCAGTCTCAACTATCTTAGACACTTTCTTGGGATCATTGAGGTTAAACGCCACGGCAGCATATTCGGGTACGAGCTGTCCTTTACCCATGAAACCAAGTTCACCGCCACGAATGGAACTTCCGTCCTCGGAATACAATATGGCGAGAGTTGAGAAATCTGACTCCCCTTTGTTGATACGGTCAGCGAAATCACGAAGACGCGCTTTAACCTCGTCTATTTCCTCGCGCGGTATGACAGGATTGAGCGTCATTATCTGAGTCTCGACCTGAAGGGGTACAAACGGGATTGAATCAGCCGGCAAAGAAGAGAAATATCTTCTTACATCGGAAGGAGTAACTTTCAGGTTGTCGGTGAGCGACTTCTGCACCTGCGACACTTTATAGTTATTACGCATGGCATCCATCATGGTCTCCCTTATTTCGGGTAACGGTCGACGGTAAAACTCTTCAAGCTTCTCCTGTGTGCCGAGATTTGCAATCATCATGTTGATACGTCGGTCTACCTCGGAAGCTACCATACCATCCTGAACCTCCACGGAATCCAACTCTGCCTGATGTAGAAACAATTTCTCTACGGCAAGCTTTTCAGGAATTACACAATAAGGATCACCGTTGATGTCGGCGCGTTCGTATAACATCGTCTGGTACATTTCTTCTACCTCCGACTTGTAAATAGGCTCGTCACCTATCCACCATGCCACTTCCTCGGCTATATTGTTCTGTGCCACGGTAAAGGCTGCTGCGGCACCCAATGCACATAATGTAATAGTTCTGGTCAGTTTCACGTTTATATATATATTATTTATTATTCGCCATTTTTAGTTTTCTCTGACTGAGCGATATCGATATTTATCTCCACATCACCACTTTTGAGTCCTTCCTCATAAAGATGCTGTCGAAGCCGACGGTCATACTCGACACGCATGGTACCGGCAATGAAATCACGGATATTCTCTTTGACGGCCTCGAATGGAGCAACGGCATCTTTCGACAACACATCGGTAACTTTCAGTATATAAGTGTAACCATTACGAGTCATTTCAAAATCCTTGTTCATGCGGGCAAGCATTTCCGGTGAGGCATTAAAATCCAAAGGCATGCGACCGGCTATCTTTCCCCAGTCGGTCCAACTATCGGCAAAATAGTCATATTCCATAGCCTTGGGATCGGTAAGCTGATATTTCTCAATCTTGTCAAGGTCATCCTCGCTTCCCGATTTAATCCACTTCCTTATCTCATTAAGACGGACTGCATTATCAGGCATTTTGACGAAAATACCTTTTATTATCGGAACTTCAAGCCGGAAATCATCACGATGTTGCCCATAATATGCCTTAAGGCTATCTTCCGACAATTCCGCAGGTTTATTCTGCTCATACATCAGACGCCGGTACTCCATCATTATAAGTTCATTCCGGTAAGCGTTGACCTTTTCTTCTACAGACGGCATGTCGGGAATATTTCTTGCCGCCACTTCTCCCATAATCCGGGCATCGACCCACTGACGCACATATGCGCTCACAAAACGCACACTGTCATCCGGAGTTAGCCCGTAAGGCACTTTTTCCATCAATTCAGGCATCGTCAGCACCGACTTCCCTACCCGTGCAACCATATCGCTGCGGTCAATAGCAGCGTCACCGCCTCCCCCACAAGAGGTGAGGCAGGCGGCGAACAATAGTATAGCAACTGACTTCAAATGTGTCATAAGCATGGTCGATTATCAATCGACACCAAAATTACTAAAAATTCGGCTATTGCAGTTTCTTTAATGCTTTTTTATTAACTTTTACAGGATATTTGGATTTCAGTTCCTCAATCCATTGTTTTTCGAGTTCCGACTGATAATCGGCAATCACCGCGCCTTTGACATCGGCGACTTCCTGTGGGGCATCAATCATTTCGCCGCCAAACAGTACGGCATGTTTCCATACGCCACGCATCTCAGGCTGCTGAGCGTCGAAAAGAAGGTAATCCACCATCTTATTGTCACCTTTACCTGCAAGTACACGCTCCGCACGAGCCATGTGTTTGAACCTTTCTTTCAACATACTTGACAGAGAGTCAACCGGGGGATTGGTTTTCAAGAAATCATTAACCAGAGCTGACACGGAGTCATTGACACTGTAGACAAGATAACCCTTGTATTTCGGAGCATCCCATTTATATTTGTCACGATGAGCCTCGAAATAACGAGCCTGTCCGTCTTTATCGGTCGACGCGCGATTCCACACTTTCTCATTTGATATTTCAAACAGAAGCATTCCGTCATGATATTCATTGACAAGATTGCGGAAATCTGTATCGGAAGTTGCAACACGTGCGATTTCGGCATCAACGGTCAATTCATCAGCAACAGCATTTACCATCGCATTGATATAAGCCTCAGCCTCATCTATCGACATCACAGGTTTCGGAAGGGGCTTGGCAAACATGTCGGCAGAAGTAAACACCTTCCCGGCGACTTCGCCTACAGCAACCGGAGCGGCAACAAATGTAGCCACAAGCGCCGAGTCAAGCTTACCGTTATCCTTCACCGCTGCTTTAAGAGATGACACTTCCGCTTCATATATCTTTGAACCCAAACTGTTGCGGAGGTCGGCGATGCGTTTCTGACGCGGAAGCACACTTCTACCATCGCGTTTCATCAAGGCGAGAATCTTGTCACGGGATTCGTCAAGCGAAGGAACACTACGTGAATCCATGCGATTCACGATATGATAGCCGTAGGAGGTTGCAAACGGTGCGGATATGCCTCCGTTTTCAAGGGAGAAAGCCGCGTCTTCAAATTCCGGCACCATCATTCCGGCACCAAACCAAGGCAAAAGACCTCCATCTTTTGCCGAACCCGGATCTTCACTGTCGCGAGTTGCGACTTCAGCGAAATCAGCACCAGCCACAAGCAGATTGTAAATGGAGTCAATCTGTTCTTTGGCGCGCTCTTTACCGGCATCATCCTTGCCGCGGGTCAGTTTCAATATGTGACGGGTAAGCACCTCGCCACGAGAGGGGCGCTCTGCTTCTACCCGCACGATATGATATCCAAACGGACTTTCTATAACCTCCGAAATTTCACCTACCGGAGTATCGTAAGCTGCATTCTCAAAAGCATAGGGATACCTGCCCCCCATTATCCAGCCAAGTTCTCCGCCATTGGCGCGAGCCGAACGGTCAATAGAATAGCGGCGCGCAATATCGGCGAAATCGCCTCCGTTAAGAATCACCGTGCGAAGGCTGTCAAGCGTAGCCTTGCGCAAAACAGCCTCAGCCGGTGTGCGCCCCTTGTCAATCATCACATGACTTATCTTGACCTCGCGATTCAAATGAGAGTACGCTTCGTTGACAAGTCGCTCCTCCTCAGCCTTGTCATACAGATATGGCTCGGCAAGTTCATTACGATATTTCGTAAACTCCGCCTTGAATGCTGCCGTAGTATCAATACCCGCAGCAAGCGCATCAGCAACCTTTAGCTTGTATATTTTGAACAACTCGGCATACTCATCCACGCTCATCGGAGTCATCTGCTGACCATTATTCTTATTATACAGATACTCAAATTCGCTCAACGGCACTTTTTTGCCGGCGACGGTCATAACCGTAGGATCGGTATCTTTTGCCATTGCGGGAGAAAGTGCCATGGCACCCAGAACAAACGCCGCAATTCCTTTTCGCATTGTCATTTTATGATAATTAAGATTAGTATAAAAAGCAAAGATATAACGCGGGGAATATACCCTGTATTATATCTTTGCCAACATATCTGATGAATTCCCTTCCGAAATTTACTGGTGAGATGCGCTATAGTTAGGCGCCTCACTTGTTATGGCGACATCATGAGGGTGACTTTCAGCGACACCGGCGTTGGTGATGCGCGTAAACTTGGCGGTATGGAGTTTTTCAATATTCTCCGCGCCACAATAACCCATGCCTGACCGCAGACCTCCGAGCATCTGATAGACAACCTCATAGAGCGAGCCTTTGAACGGGACACGCGCCGCAATACCCTCAGGCACAAGTTTGCGGGTATCGGTCTCGCCTGCCTGGAAATAACGGTCTTTTGATCCTTTCTCCATAGCCTCAAGCGATCCCATGCCGCGATATGCCTTATACTTTCTGCCATTGAATATGATTGTATCACCGGGAGATTCCTCTACACCGGCAAGCATTCCGCCTAACATCACAGAGTATGCACCGGCAGCAAGAGCCTTTACGATATCGCCCGAATAGCGGATACCGCCATCGGCAATCAGAGGCACATCGGTGCCATCAAGAGCCTTTGCCACATCATACACAGCCGAAAGCTGCGGCACACCTACACCGGCGATGACACGCGTGGTACAGATTGAACCCGGACCGATACCTACCTTCACACCGTCGGCACCGTTCTCGACAAGATAACGAGCCGCCTCACCGGTAGCGATATTACCAACTACGACATCAATCTCAGGATATTTCTCCTTAACCGAGCGAAGCACTCCTATCACTCCCTTGCTGTGACCGTGGGCGGTATCGATAACGATAGCATCAACACCGGCAGCTACAAGAGCGTCCACGCGGTCCATGACATCGTTGGTCACACCGACACCTGCAGCAACACGAAGGCGACCAAGTGCATCCTTGCATGCATTTGGCTTATCTTTTGCTTTGGTAATATCTTTATATGTCACCAATCCGATAAGACGACCGTCGCCGTCAACTACCGGAAGTTTCTCAATCTTATGTTCCTGAAGTATGGCGGCAGCCTCGTCAAGATTGGTCGACTGGGTTGTGGTGACAAGATTGTCGGAAGTCATCACCTCGTCGATAAGACGATTAAGATTTTTTTCAAAACGCAGGTCACGGTTAGTGACAATGCCGACAAGCTTACGGTCGTCATCAACCACAGGGATACCACCTATATGATATTCTTCCATCATCGCGAGGGCATCTTTCACGGTGCTACCGCGCTTGATAGTCACGGGGTCGTAAATCATTCCGTTTTCAGCACGTTTCACAGCATGTACCTGACGTGCCTGCTCGGCAATAGACATATTCTTGTGGATTACACCGATACCCCCTTCACGGGCGATAGCGATGGCGAGCTGTGCCTCAGTGACAGTATCCATTGCTGCCGACACAAGCGGCACATTAAGAGTTATGTTGCGTGAAAACCGTGTAGTGAGATCTACACTTCTTGGTAATACTTCCGAATAAGCCGGAATAAGGAGGACATCATCAAAAGTGAGTCCATCCATCTTTACTCTATCTGCAATAAACGACATATAATGGAAAAATTTATTGCGCACAAAGTTACAATTTTTTTTTAACATTAAAAAATCCCGCCTGCAAAATCTACAAAAATCCCCGAGAAATCTACGGAAGATTTTCAAGTAGCATGAAATATCGTCCCGGTTGACTATGTGGTTGGGGCACGTTTGCGGGCGTTGGCTTTGTTGGCAATCAGAACACCAATCACGATTACGACAAATGAGACAGGCTGGTACCAGTGGAAGGAGTCGATTTTCAGTACAAGAGATACGATAGTGGCAATGACCGGTACAAGATACTGATATATTGACACAAGTTCGCTACCGATATATTTTATCGCCGGAGCGGTGACGAGGTAACAATAAAATGTCGGAAACGCTATTATGAATGCAAGCACAAGCGCCGGTGTCCATTCGGGATGATTTATGAGCCGCACATCATGAACTGTAAACAGGAGCGGCAGACAAAGAATTGCCGTGAAAAGAAATATCCACCGCATCAAGGTCACAGGCTTATATTTGCGCGACGGTTTCTCAATGACCACAAGATAGGCGGCATAGCTGATAGCACAAACCAATGCGAATATATCACCGATAATCTTCCCCGACTCTATCGCGCCTCCTCCAAGGATAACGAGCAACGCACCGCATAAAGCGATGCCCATGCCCAACATCTCAAGACGGTTAATGCGCTCATGCTTGAATATGACATGAATCAACACCACAAGCATCGGCTGGAAAGTAAGTATAATGCTTATGTCGATAGGCGACGCTGTGTTAAAGGCGAGGGAGAACACATATACAAATCCGAGCATAAATACCGAGGCGAAAGCGAGAGTCTTCCAGTCGCCACGCTCGATTTTCTCAGTCTTGACCATGAGGGAAGCTATCCATATAAGGATTGTCGCACCGATGATGCGCGATATCGCCACGCCGGATGCCGAAATCCAGGATGGTATAAGAAGCTTGTTTGCCGGTTCGTTAAAGCCCCAGCAAATAGCCGCCGAGAGGGCGAGCAGATTACCTATGAGAATAAATTTCTTGTTATTTTCCATCGATATGTCTTGAAGATAAATTTTCCATATTATCAAGACAAACGAGGATGAAGGTTGGTTCAGTTAGCGACGCGCAGCAACAAGCTCGGTAAGGTGTGCCTCTTTTTCGGCGATAAGAAGCAGGCAGTCGCCGAGATACAGACGCGTATTACCGGTGGGCACAAGATATTTTCCTCCACGTTTCACCATTATCACGAGAGTAGCCGGAGGAAGGGATATGTCACGCAATCGGTCGCCGACGGCAAGCAACTCAGGGCGAACCTCCATCTCAACCATTGCCGCAGTAATTTCATCGGGAAGATCCATATTGAACTCGCGTTCCCTGACAGGCTCCTCAAGTCCGAGCCATTTAGCCATACGCGTAACCGAGGTACCTTGTATAAGGAGCGACAAGATAGTTATGAAAAATACCATGTTAAACATAAACCGCGCATGAAGCACGTCAGGCGACATAAGCGCATATGTCGCGAAAATTATGGGAACCGCACCACGTAATCCCACCCAGGAAATATACAGACGCGCCTTGAAAGAGAAACGCTTGAACGGAAGAAGACAGAGCATCACTGCAACAGGACGACCGATGATAATCATGAATACACCGAGCAACATACCTGGAACAAGAATCGAGGCGTTGAGCAATTCATGAGGATTCACAAGAAGTCCGAGCGAAAGGAACATTATAATCTGCACCAACCATGTGAAACCGCCGAAAAATGTAGTGATCGTCTTTTTCAACGCGAGTTTCATATTGCCTACCACGAGACCGGCGAGATATACGGCAAGGTAACTGTTGCCTCCTACTATTTCCGTGACAGAGAATGTAAAAAACACACACGCAATCATCATGACCGGGTACATAAACTCATTGGACACTCGCAACTTGTTAATCACCCACACCGACAAGTATCCGCACATCAAACCGCAAATCAATCCTATGGCAAGCTGCGCCACAAGCATAACAGCTGGATTGGACAGCAAAGTGTACGACCGGGAGGCATCCCCATTCTCTATCATCGAAATAATTATGATTACCAGCAGATAAGCCATAGGGTCGTTACTACCGCTCTCCAATTCAAGAGTGGGTTTCAATTTCTCCTTCAGTCCCATCTTAGTGCTGTTGAGAATCGAAAACACCGATGCCGAATCGGTGGAAGACATCACAGCTGCAAGCAACATGGACTCTTTCCATCCGAAAGCAAACTCCGGCGAGAGCAACCGGAACAGATAGTATATAAATGTGCCGGTAAGTGCCGTGGTAAGCAAAACGCCTACCGTAGCAAGCACCAGTCCCGGACCGAGAATCGGCTTTATATCGGAGAATTTAGTGTCAACACCACCGGAAAACAATATGATACTCAAAGAAATCATGCCAATAAACTGCACCGCCTCGGCTGAATCAAAATGAATACCGAACCCGTCGACACCGGCAACCATTCCCACACCGAGAAACAGCAAAAGAGCCGGCATACCGAAACGATTACCCGCTTTACCTACCACAACACTGATGGCAAGCAATACGGCTACAACAAGCATTATGTTATTGGCGTTTATTATCATGACTTACATACTATATATTTATTTCACAAAAATATTACGGTGGAAAGTCACAACGTCTCTCCTAATCTTTCCCTCTATTTCACAATACCTTTTTCAAGATATTCGGCAAGATTGGTGCGTATCGCTTCACCTGCGCGCTCCACAGCCACTTTTGCCATGTCGGCATCAACCATGAGATTGACAAGCTGTTCAAATGATGTCCTTTTCGCAGGATCCCAACCAAGCTTTTCTTTTGCCTTGGCAGGGTCGCCCCAAAGGTTGACCACATCAGTCGGGCGGTAGAAATCGGGGGACACTTCTATCAGTACCTTTCCGGTCTTTACATCAATCCCCTTCTCATTCTCACCCTCACCTTCAAAACGCAGCTCAATGCCCGCACGACGGAAAGCATACAGGCAAAACTCACGCACGGAATGCTGCTCCCCGCTGGCTATCACGTAATCATCCGCCTCAGGCTGTTGCAGAATCAGCCACATGCACTCAACATAATCCTTTGCATAACCCCAGTCACGAAGCGACGAGAGATTGCCAAGATAAAGCTTCTCCTGTTTTCCCTGGGAGATACGTGCGGCGGCAAGAGTAATCTTACGGGTAACGAAAGTCTCGCCACGACGCTCGCTCTCATGATTAAAGAGAATGCCTGAACAACAATACATGCCGTAGGCTTCCCTATACTCCTTAACAATCCAGAAGCCATAAAGTTTTGCCACTGCATACGGGCTATAGGGATGGAAAGGAGTCTTTTCATTTTGCGGCACTTCCTCAACCTTTCCGTAAAGCTCGGATGTCGAAGCCTGATATATGCGGCAAGTATCGGAAAGACCACAAAGGCGCACCGCCTCCAGAATACGCAACACGCCGGTTGCATCTACATTTGCCGTATATTCCGGTGTGTCAAACGACACCTGCACATGGCTCTGAGCTGCAAGATTATAGATTTCATCCGGCCGCACCTTAGACACTACCTGCATTATCGACATCGAGTCGCCAAGGTCGGCGTAATGAAGATGAAAATTCTCATGCCCCTCGAGATGGGCTATACGCTCACGGAAATCCACTGAAGACCGACGGATAGTACCATGAACATCATAACCCTTTTCAAGCAACAACTCGGCAAGAAAAGACCCGTCCTGACCGGTGACTCCGGTAATTACAGCTTTCCTCATCGACACATCATTTGGATTTCACACCTTTCGCCCCTTTAACCCCCGTGCCGAGATTGAAGATATTCTGATCGTAGCTTACAGTCTTCATTTCCTGCTCACGCTTACGCTTGAGGGCAAGGCTTACAAGTTTATCCATAAGCTTGTCGAAAGGAATGCCTGTTGCCTCCCAAAGATAGAATGATAACGATCCGGGTATAGTGTTTATCTCATTGACATAAATATTGCGTGTAGCCTTGTCAATCATGACATCGACACGACTTACTCCATGGCATGAAAGCACACGGAATGTTTCTCCGGCAAGAAAACGAATACGCTCGGTCTCATCCTCAGGCAACTCTGCCGGTATGCGCTTCTGTGCCGCCTGCATGCCTTTGGCGCCTTTCTGACCACCCATGTATTTCTGTTCATATGTAAGGAAATCGCCTACTTTTACCGGCTCTTCCAACACTGACATCTGGTAATCGTCGCAGTCGCCCAACACCGAGCAATTTATTTCCTGCAACTCGCCTATCATGTGCTCGACGATAAGGCGCGATGAATAGCGTTCAGCCTCATCTATGCGGTCTATCAGTTGCTTACGGTCATGGGCAGAACCGATTCCTACGCTTGACCCAAGATTAGCAGGCTTCACTATGACCGGATAACCGAGCTTATCCTCGATACGGGAAATAATGGAGTCGCGCGAGCGGTCCCACTGCTTGTCGGTAAACCATACATAATCCACCACCGGCACATCATTAGCCTGGAGTATCATCTTCATCGTAATCTTATCCATGCCGTTTGCCGATGCAAGCACGTCACACCCTGCATAAGGGATACCAATCGTTTCAAGAACTCCTTCAAATATGCCATCCTCGACATTTGAGCCGTGAAGCACCGGAATCACTACATCGAGCTTAGCGGCAACCGCTGTCCCGCCAAACATCTTACGTGCGGTCTTGTACAGGTTATAGTCGCCATATACGGGCTGCATATAGACTTCCTCACACTTTTTCAGCAATTCCGGAATATTGCGGTAGTTAGCTACCTCAAACAGAGCCTCGCCTGTGTACCATTTGCCTTGCTTTGTTATATAAATCGGTGTGACATCATATTTCTCACGATCAATAGCATGCATAGCCTGTGACGCTGAGATTACCGAAATCTCATGTTCAGTCGACCTGCCGCCGAAAAATACTCCTATGTTGGTTTTCATTACTTATGAATAATTAAATTTTTACTTGAATGTGTCGGGAAGATCATTTTCATACAGCACTGCATCGCCCGGGGCGGATACACGTGCCAACACAGCCTGGGCATCGTTGAATGTGTCGACTGCATAAACATTTTTCTCATCCATTCCCGCGTCGCGGAGTCCCGATAGTATCGCGTCGCGGTTATATTGCCCGACAATTATAGCTATATCGACCGAAGAGGCTATCCTCCCGCCGAAAATCTCATTGTATTCATACTGCTTGTCGCCAAGTTCTATCATACCGGGGGTGATGACTATGCGTTTGCCATCCTTCATCGAGGCAAGCACCTCAAGAGCCATGCGCGAGCCATCGGGATTTGAATTGAACGCATCGTCAATAATAGTAATCCCACCGGGTACATGTTTTACGCTCAGACGATGCTCAACCTGCTCAATCTTTGCCACGGCGTTACATATACGTTCCATCGGCACCTCCATATATATCGCAACGGCGATAGCTCCAATGAGATTGGAAATGTTGAACTCACCTACAAGTTTGGTATGGAAATCATGTTTCCCTGACGGTGAAACCAGAGTAAAATCCGTACCGTGGGGGGAATACACAAGGCTTTCCACATAATATACATTGTTGCCTTTGTTGGTAAGAGCATAACGCACTACCGGGACATTGGTCACCTTACGATTTGCCACGAAGGGAAAATCATCATTGACAAACGCCATCCCGTCGACAGGAAGCGCATCAACAAGCTCAAATTTCGTGCGCTGAACATTTTCAATCGACTTGAACGATTCAAGATGCTGTTCGCCCACGGCAGTAACCACACCTATGCGCGGATGCACCAGGTCGCATATTTCTTTTATATCACCGATGTTCTTGGCTCCCATCTCACATATAAACACCTCGGTGTAAGGCTTCATCATCTCCCTGACTGTGCGGATTACACCCATTGTGGTATTATAACTTCCCGGAGTCATCAACACATTATACTTTTCGCTAAGTATGCGGTGAAGGTAATGCTTCGTACTGGTTTTGCCGTAGCTGCCGGTGATACCGATCACAGTCAACTCGTTCATTGATTTCAATATGCGGGCGGCATCATTGTAATAACCGTCGTTGATATGTTTCTCCACCGGACGAAGCACTATGTTAGCAGCCATAATCACAATATGGGAGCACACATACAATGCCACTGTCAGGAACGATATCAAATACAAATCATGATAAATAAACCATCCAGCGACAATAATCACCACACATAGAATCATTGCTGTCACATAGATACGCTTTGCGCGGTTAGTCCACACAAGCGGCTTCTTGTAACGGGCATTCATCAGGGAAAATATATTTATCAACAGCGGAATCATTGCAAGCGCACACTTGAATGAATCGGGAACCTGTCGGATACCCATCGCCATCGCTGCAACAAGTGCAAGAAGGCGTACCCATGACGTCGTGTCACCCGACGTAGACAGCCAACGACGGTAACGCTCGTTGCGATAGCTGTTTTGCTGAAGCATCATCAAATCGCGCTTCATCTCCATAACCAGATTGATGACAGCTATAACTATTAGAGAGATAATGAATATGGTAGCAATCATTACATAAATGTTTTTTATGAGGTAAGAAAACTGCGCAATACGGCAGCAAACTGATAAGGATTATCAAGGAAACTGTAGTGTCCACATCCCGGGAACGATACAAGTCCCGCTCCAGGAATATGACGTTCCATATACTTGGCATCAGAGAGAGGAGTCGCGGTATCCTTCTCGCCCCATATCAGCAAGGTCGAGGCATTTATCAAAGGTATGCGGGACTTGAGATCCTGATTGACAACTTTGCTCAATATAGCCCTCATACGCGGTGAGGCACCGGCATAATCCGACGAACCGACTTTTACCCGATAGGCGTCAAGCTTCTTCTCGGCATTTTTCCTGCCTAAAAACAGATACAGAAGCCGCTTGTAAGCCTTGAAAGAATATACCTTGATGTAATATTTCATCGACCGTCGCGGCTTTATGCCCGCTGCATCGACAAGAATCAGCTTGTCGACATCATCGTGACGTGATGAATATAGTATCCCAACCCTTCCGCCAAATGAATGGCCAAGCAACGAAGGACGATCGATATGCTCTTCTTTCACAATCGCCTCAAGCACCTGAGTATATTCCTCTATGCCCCATACTGCAGGAGGATCAGGCGATTCCCCGTGACCCGGGAAATCGATATTATACACCTTGCAGCCGGCATCAAGCGCCACCTTTTCTATGCTCGCAAGCGTAGTGGTGTTACACCCCCACCCGTGCATTAGCACAAGTGGCTTGCCACTGCCTTCGCTCACAGTATAATGTACGGTAGCGCCGTTGACCGTGATATGCTTGTCCATCGCCGTGAACTAAATTATCGACATCTCCATTAACGACGGCGCATGTTGCGCATCATCTTCATGGGGTTTGCCTTCATCGCTGTGGCTGCTTTCATCATCTTGCGGGTATCTTCAAACTGCTTAAGCAGACGGTTGACCTCCTGTATGGTTGTACCTGAACCGCGGGCTATACGCTGACGGCGGCTCCCGTTGATGATTTCCGGATTTACACGCTCCTGTTCGGTCATTGAACGGATAATCGCCTCAATACCCTTGAAGGCATCGTCGTCTATATCAAGGTCTTTTATAGCCTTACCGACACCCGGAATCATGGATGCAAGCTCTTTCAGATTACCCATCTTCTTGATTTGCTGTATCTGATTCAGGAAGTCATTGAAGTTAAACTGATTCTTGGCAATCTTACGTTGAAGTTCACGCGCCTCTTTCTCGTCAAACTGCTGCTGCGCCTTTTCAACAAGTGACACGATATCACCCATGCCGAGGATTCGGTCAGCCATTCGGGAAGGATGGAAATAGTCAAGAGCATCAAGTTTCTCTCCGGTACCGACAAACTTTATAGGCTTGGTGACAACCGTACGGATAGACAGAGCGGCACCACCACGGGTATCACCGTCAAGCTTGGTAAGTACCACACCGTCGAAGTCAAGACGGTCATTAAATTCCTTGGCAGTATTGACCGCATCCTGACCGGTCATAGAATCCACGACAAACAAGGTTTCTTGCGGCTTGATAGCCTTCTTTATAGCCTCAATCTCCTTCATCATCGCCTCATCGACAGCAAGACGACCGGCGGTATCGACAATCACGAGATCAAAATGGTTGGCTTTTGCGTGGCGGATGGCATTTTCGGCAATCTCTACCGGATTTTTATTACCTTCTTCAGTATATACCGGCACCCCAATCTGCTCACCAAGCACCTTCAGCTGCTCTATGGCGGCAGGACGGTACACGTCGCCGGCAACAAGAAGCGGACGTTTTGCCTTCTCGCTCTTCAGTTTCTTGGCAAGCTTGCCCGACATTGTGGTCTTACCTGAACCTTGCAAACCCGACATAAGAATCACAGTAGGGTTGCCGCTGAGATTCACGGGGGCTGTGTCACCGCCCATAAGGGTGGTCAACTCGTCATGAACGATCTTAACCATTAGTTCACCAGGCTTGATGGCGTTAATCACATTCTGACCCAGTGCCTTTGCCTTTACCGTATCAGTAAACTGCTTTGCCACCTTATAGTTGACGTCGGCATCAAGAAGTGCGCGACGCACCTCTTTCAGTGTCTCGGCAACATTGATTTCTGTAATTCTGCCTTGACCTTTAAGTAGCTTGAAACTACGTTCAAGTTTTTCGCTTAGATTTTCAAACATCTGATTAAGTATCGTTTATTCTTAATTATACTATTTAATTTGCTATTTCACCAGCCTATTGGTGGCTGTATCGGGAAATATGACTGAAGGCTTGAAGGTCTTCGCCTCATCATACGGCATCATTGCATAACACATTATTATGACAATGTCGCCCTTCTGTACCTTGCGCGCGGCAGCCCCGTTAAGACAAATCATGCCGGAACCGCGTTCGCCTGGAATAGCGTATGTATCAAAACGCTCTCCATTGTTATTGTCAACAATAAACACCCTTTCGCCGGGAAGGATATCAGCTGCATCCATGAGGTCCTGGTCGATGGTGATGCTGCCGATATAATCGAGATTGCTCTCAGTGACAGTGACACGGTGAATCTTTGACTTCACTATCTGTACCTGCATCATTTTCAATCGTAAAATTAATATTTGATATTGTCAATGAGCCTTACATCACCAAGATACACCGTGATACATCCCACCGCTTCGTCACAGTCACTCCACTCAGCCACAGGCTGCATGTCGGCGGCATTGACTATCTCGTAATACTCTACCTCCATTTCGGGGTAAGCGTTTATCTCGTCAATCACCCTGTGTTTTACATCTTTCAAAGAAGCACCCGAAGTCTTATAGGCAAGACTCTCCTCCATTACACGATGGATATTCGGTGCAACTTCACGTTGATGAGCGCTCAGACGCACATTTCGCGAACTCAATGCAAGACCGTCGCTCTCGCGCTTTATAGGGCAAGCCACAATCTCTATCGGGAATTTCTCAAGCTCAACCATACGGCGAATCACGGCAATCTGCTGGAAATCCTTCTCCCCGAAGTAGGCACGGTCGGGATTCACCATGGCAAAAAGACGGCTCACGACCTGGGCAACTCCGTTGAAATGCCCCGGGCGCATGGCACCTTCCATTACCGCAGCCACAGGTCCGAGGTCAAACACACGGGTGTCAGGCTCCGGATACATCTCCTCAACCGACGGAATAAACGCGATATCCACACCGGCTTTTTCAAGACGGTGGCAATCAGCATCCTCGGTGCGCGGATAAGTACGCAGGTCATCAGGATTATTAAACTGGGTAGGATTCACAAATACACTTACAACAACCGCATCATTACCGGTGCGGGCACGTTCTACAAGGGAGATATGTCCGTCATGAAGCGCACCCATTGTGGGAACGAGTCCGACTGACTTCCCTTCCGACTTAAGGGCGCTGACCGCCTCCTTAAGTTCCTTTACTGTCCTAATGATTTTCATTGTCACTTAGCACAAATATTGCTTTCAATCTGCAAAATTAAACATTTAATAATTCATGACCAATCCGCAGGCTTAAAAATCAACTTTTTTGTCGGTCATTTAGACCAATCAGGGGTTGCACAGCAATATCGTCATCCATTGAGAGCATCCTCGTCATCTCCTCTGTCAATTTTAGAGTCGTCGCGCCTATGGCGCAGCTCCTCCATATAGCTTGCCGTGATGACACCTGACGGCAATGCGATTATAGCGACACCAAAAAGTGATGACAGCATGGCTACAATGCGCCCCGCATCGGTCACCGGGCAGAGGTCGCCATAGCCCACGGTAGTAAGTGTGACGGTAGCCCAATAAAGAGCATCGAAAAAGGTGTCGAAAGTAGCCTTACCGGTAGCCGGATTAATACGCGGCTCCACATTAAACATTATGAGCGCCGTTATGAATACATAAAACATTGCAAGAATCAGCACCGCCCCCAGCACACGCCTCTCCTTACGAAGCACCCTGAGAAACATCATTATCTTGCTCGAATAGCGAAACACTTTCAACAATCTCACTATCTTCAACAGACGCGTTAGACGTAAGAGTTTGAACGACGGATTTATCAGATTGAGTCCCGGGAGTATCGACAGCAGGTCGATTATAGCCATGGGAGTAAGCGGATATTCCAGATAGGAACGCCAGCCACGGTGAAGTTCAATGTTGGCTGTAAACCACCGTGCCAGATAATCAATGATGAACGCAACTACCGTAATCACCTCAATTACCCGGAATATCGGATAGGACTTGACAAACATCAGCGGAACAATGCTCAGAATTATCAGCAAGAGCATCACGCTATCATAAATCCGTGCCGCAGTCTTATCCTTGTTATCCTTATTGATAATGTTGTATATCTGCCGCTTTACATAGGGCACCATCTCCTCGATATTCATGGCATTGATTTATTATTATCGCAAAGATTGTCAATCGTCCCAGAAAACCGGAGCATCCGCAACCGACCGTGCCACATCGACAAGACGCTGATTGGATGAGCCTCGGAAACGCAGTGATATGTCACGCCTCGACTCGATGAAAGGCCCGTCGACCAGCACATCTATATAAGAGAGTATTTTCGACAACACCGGCGATGCACATACCTGTTCATAGGTGTAGCCGGTATAACACCACACATTTCTGCCTGTTTCTTTCAGGCGTCGCGCAAGCTCGGTGACCCCCTCCGGCTGCAAAAGCGGATCACCTCCCGACAGCGTGACATTAAAGTCATTTTCATCTATCACCGCGATTATTTCCTCAATAGACATTTCGGTGCCACCGGCAGCATCCCACGACTGTGGATTATGGCATCCGGGGCAATGATGGTCACAGCCGGCAAAATAAACGGAAGTGCGGAGCCCCGGTCCGTCGACCGAGGTTCCGCCTACTATATCAAGTACTCTAAGTGTCATTATTTATGCACGATACGGTCGTTTAGTTCGGCAAGCTTCGCACTGTTCCACCGGTCAGTTGTGCCCACAAGATAACCGGTTATACGCTGCAATTTGTCAATGGCATGGCTGCCGCATTTCGGACATTCCTCAAGATTTTCCTGAGCATCTTCATACCCGCAGTGCATACAACGGTTTCGGTTATGGTTTACCGATCCGTAACCTATATTATACTTATCCATCAGGTCGACGATATCACTTATCGCTTCGGGGTTGTGGGTGGCGTCGCCGTCAATCTCCACATAGAAGATATGACCGCCACGGGTAAGTTCGTGATATGGAGCCTCAACCTCCGCCTTGTGTCGGGGAGAACAATGATAGTAGACCGGTACATGATTGGAATTGGTATAATATACTTTATCGGTTATACCAGGGATTACACCGAAAGTCTTGCGGTCGGCTTTTGTAAATTTACCCGAAAGGCCCTCCGCGGGGGTGGCGAGCACCGAGAAATTGTGTTGGAATTTTTCCGAGTACTCGTTTGCACGACTCCGCATGTGAGACACAATTCTGAGACCAAGTGCCTGAGAATCGGCATCCTCTCCATGATGTTTTCCGGTAAGAGCGACCAGACACTCCGCGAGACCGATAAATCCGATACCGAGCGTACCCTGGTTTATTACCGACTCAATCGTGTCACCCGGCTTTAGATTCTCGCTTCCTCGCCACAGACGCGTCATAAGAAGCGGGAACTGCTTGGCAAGCGCGGTCTTCTGGAAATCATAACGGTCGCAAAGCTGACGGGCAGTGATGTCAAGCACCTCATCGAGCTTGCCGAAGAAACGGCGTATGCGCTCCTCTTTGTCAAGTATATTCATGCACTCTATGGCTATGCGCACGATATTGATGGTTGAGAAGCTGAGGTTTCCGCGACCTATTGATGTCTTTTCGCCAAAACGGTTTTCAAAGACACGAGTACGGCATCCCATCGTAGCAACTTCATATTCGTAACGCTTCGGGTCGTTGATATCCCATTTTTCATGATGGTTGAACGGGGCGTCAAGATTTACGAAGTTAGGGAAGAAACGACGTGCTGTAACCTTGCATGCAAGCTTGTAAAGGTCGTAGTTGCGGTCTTCGGGCAGATAGCTTACACCGCGCTTTTTCTTCCATATCTGTATCGGGAAAATCGCCGTCGCACCGTTGCCGACACCTTCGTAAGTAGAGTTAAGCAACTCACGGATGATGCATCTTCCCTCGGCAGAGGTATCGGTACCATAATTTATCGAGCTGAACACCACCTGATTACCGCCACGCGAATGAATCGTGTTCATATTATGTATGAACGCCTCCATAGCCTGATGCACACGACCGACGGTCTTGTTTATAGCATGTTGCTTTACACGATCCTCTCCGCTCAGTCCTTCAAGCGGTTTCTTTTCGTAATCATGAATTTCCACATCATAAAGCGATGAGTGATCCTGACCATCGAATGCCTCGACCTGCTTTACCTCCTCTATATAAGAGGAACGTACAAACGGTGCGAGATAGAAATCAAACGCCGGTATCGCCTGACCTCCGTGCATCTCATTCTGCGCGGTTTCAAGCGAAATACATCCGATAATGCTTGCCGTCTCGATACGCTTCGCGGGACGCGACTCACCGTGACCGGCGGTAAAACCGTGTAGAAGAATATTGTCAAGCGGATGCTGGACACAGGTAAGACTCTTGGTAGGATAATAATCCTTGTCATGGATATGCAGGTAGCCGTTGCGCACAGCCTCACGTGCTTCATGTGACAGCAGATAGTCATCGACGAAAGGCTTGGTAGTCTCGCTGGCAAACTTCATCATCATTCCGGCGGGAGAATCCGTATTCATGTTGGCATTCTCACGGGTGATGTCATTGCTCTTAGCCTCGATTATCTCAAGGAACATGTCGCGGGTTTTGGCGCGACGCGCGATATTACGCTGGTCGCGATACGCGATATAGCGCTTCGCGACTTCCTTGCGGGGACTCTTCATAAGCTCAAGCTCAACACGGTCCTGGATTTCCTCCACGGTCATGCGCTCATTGCCCGACATGCTTATGCGATCTGTGATTTTATGTATGAGAGATTCATCCTCTCCCATTTCGGTTTGAAGCATCGCCTTGCGGATTGCCGCCTTGATTTTTTCATCGTTATAGCCTACGACACGACCGTCGCGCTTAACTACTGTCTGTATCATTATCGGATAGTGTTATAGTAAAAGTTTTCTTTTGCAAAGCTACATAGACTCATCCGAATAAACAAATTATTTCATGATTAAGTTATCAACAATTTCCATTTTGGAAAACTTTTCAGCACACCACAAAATTTAAATTACTACAAATCAGAATATTGAAAAATATTTTGGAAAACTTTAATAAAATCACATCAATATAAAATTCACAATATTGTCACATCAATGTCAATCGCTCCATTTCAAGCGGGATGAGGCAAAACCCCGAATTGCACTACAAAAATCACAATCCACAGCACAATTACAATGCAATTTACCGTCAACTGACGGTAACATTTCTGACGCACACAGTAATATGTAATATAACCTTAAAATTTATATGGTAATAATATTAGAAACATGAGAATACCCCAAAATGATTTACCATCTTGCCTTTCTTTACCTGAAATAGTCGTAAATATTGATTGAGACACTACATTTTTATATTTTTGTAAAAAATATCATACACCAGTTTTGTAAGGATGTCCACAATCATTTTTTTAATTATAGGAATAGCAGCCGGGATAGCTATAGGATGGCTCAGTGCAACAGCAAAATCGGGCAAGGCTGCCGGTAATCTTCGTGCCGAAATATCGGAAAAAGAGACCGACATAAAGATGCTGCGCCGCGAGATGGAACTTACCGGCGAACAACGTCGTAAAGACGATGAGGCGCGCGACCGTCATTATGCCGAACAGTTACGCGTGACCCGAGAACAGTTGAAAAATGCCACAGACGAGCTGCTCCACTTACGCGCGGAAGAGCTTAACCGCTCCAATTCCTCCCAGATGAATGCCATCATCGAGCCGCTGAAAGAGAAAATCAAGGAGATGCAGGAGGCGATGGAAAACACGCGTGAAATGAACACCCGCAACACCGCGTCACTTCATCAGGCAATCGAGGATGTAATCAAACGCACGGCATCGATAGGCGACGAAGCGGGGAAACTCGCAAAGGCACTCCGTCATGAAAACAAGATTCAGGGTAACTGGGGTGAAACCATCCTCAACGAACTGCTGGAAAGCCAAGGTCTGAAACAGGGCATCCACTACGAAGTGCAGTCGACAATAAAGGACAAAAACGGGAAACCTGTGCTTAACGAAACGACCGACAAGCGCATGATACCTGATGTGATATTAAATTACAACAAAGGCAAATCTCTCATCATCGATTCCAAGGTATCGCTCGCGGCATTCCTTGATTATACGGCGGCTGAAACCGAGGAGGAGCGCCGGGAAGCGCTCGACCGTCACATAAAAAGTATACGCTCCCATGTCAAGGAACTTGCCAATAAAAACTACAAGCGTTATATCCTGCCTCCCCGTGAGTCGCTCAACTTCATGATAATGTTTGTGCCCAACGAATCGGCATTGCAGCTCGCTATCATCAATGACCCGAGCCTATGGCGAGAGGCACTGAGCGCGGGAGTATTCATCGCCGGAGAATACAATCTTGTTGCTACCCTGCGCATTGTCGAGCTTGCATGGATTCAGGAAGTCCAGGCAGAACAGCAGCGCAAAGTAAGCGAACTCGCCACCCAGCTTATTGAACGTGTCGGCGAGTTTTACAGTCATTTCCGGCTTATACGTGAACGCATGGAAGCAGTAGACAAGGCATACTCCGAAGCAGAGAAAAAGCTCATGACCGGTCGTCAGAACCTTATTGCCCCGGCACAGAAGCTCAAAGAGATGGGCTATAAGGAAAAAGACCGGTATCCGCTACCTGAAAGTGACGGGAACATCGAAATGCTCCAAGAATAGAAACGGCTCATGGCATCACGCCACAAGCCGCCTATTGAGTCATAATTGAAATTATACTTGAACCTTGGTCAATGAGGAAATGTCAATACAATTCCCATCAATATATAATAGATAGACTCAATGCGATTAATCTCAAGAATATCATCACAAAGATATAATTAATAACTATAAATTACAAATTTTAACTAAAACTTTTTTTCGCCATTATGTTAAAACCGCTATCACTATCCATTCTTTTTGTAACTTCGGCACTTTCCATTTCCGCTGCTGTAACCGTGACCAGTCCTGACGGGAGGCTCTCTGTGAGCACCGACATAAACAACGGGCAACCGATGTACACGTTAAGTTATGACAGTAAAGAGGTGTTAGTAAACTCGCCTCTCGGCTTCCGGTCAAACGTGGCAGATTTTTCATCCGGAATGGAAATAACCGATACGCTTCGGAATACTGTGGAAAAGCATTATCTCCAAGACAAGATTAAGCATAGCGACATTGAATACAAGGCAAACGCCGTTGCATTAACCATGCAAAACCCGCAGGGCAATAGTATGACGGTCGAATGGCAGGTGAGCGACAATAACGCTGCGGTACGATACACCATTCCGCGTCAAGGCGACACGGGAGCAATGATTGTCAACGAGGAAATGACAGGCTACCGGCTTCCGACAAATTCGACAGTATTCATGACTTCTCAAAGTGATCCTATGATCGGATGGAAACGCACCAAGCCGAGCTATGAGGAATTTTATCATATCGATGCCCCGCTCGGGACGAAATCAGACTATGGTCACGGCTTCACTTTCCCGGCACTTTTCCACACGCCTGACAATATATGGCTGCTCGTGACCGAAACCGATGTCGACGGATATTACTGCGGAAGTCATTTGAGCGATTTCCATGACGGACTATACACCATCGCCTATCCTATGGAGGGCGAGAATAACGGTAACGGGTCGGCGGCTCCCGGCATCGGACTGCCCCACTCTACTCCATGGCGTACCATAACTGTCGCCGATAATCTCGCGCCGATTGTCGAAACCACAATCCCATGGGACTTGGTAGAGCCACGCTACACCACCGCCCGTAAAGCAAATCCGGGCAGAGGCACATGGAGCTGGATCTTGTGGCAAGATGAAAGTATTAATTTCGAGGATCAGAAGGCATATATTGACTTCGCCGCAGAAATGGGTTATGAAAATGCGCTCATCGACAACTGGTGGGACACCAACATCGGCAAAAAAGGCATCGAGCAACTGGCGAAATATGCCGCCGGGAAAGGCGTCAACCTTATAATTTGGTATTCATCAAGCGGACACTGGAATGACATCATACAAGGACCTACCGGCAAGATGGATCGTCCCATAGTAAGAAAAGAAGAGATGAAATGGCTTCACGATGCCGGCATCAAGACCATAAAGGTAGACTTTTTCGGAGGAGATAAACAAGAGACCATGCGTCTCTATGAAGACATACTCAGTGATGCCGCTGATTATGGCATAGATGTAATATTCCACGGCTGCACCCTCCCTCGTGGATGGGAACGCATGTATCCCAATTTTGTAGGCAGTGAAGCTGTACTTGCATCGGAAAACCTTGTTTTCGGTCAAAACCATTGTGACCTTGAGGCTGTGAGTGCGACCCTGCATCCGTTTATACGCAATGCCGCCGCCATCATGGAATATGGAGGTACATTCCTTAACCGACGCCTGAACCGTGGAAACAATAGCGGAACAATACGCCGCACCGGCGACGGCTTTGAACTCGCAACTTCCATACTGTTCCAAAATCCGGTACAGAATTTCGCACTCGCACCAAACAATCTTTCCGATGCCCCTGTCGAGGCAATAGAATTTATGAAATCAGTACCGACAACATGGGATGAGACCAAATATATCGACGGTTATCCCGGCAAATATGCTGTCATTGCCCGTCGTTATGGTGACACATGGTATGTAGCCGGTATAAATGCTCTTGAAGAGCCGTTAACTGTCTCGCTGCCTGACTTTATAAATTCCGGGGCAAAACTATATTTTGACAAAACAACCGAAAAAATTGCATCACGCACTATCGGTAAAAACCGGAAAGTCACCATTCCTTCCAATGGAGGTTTCGTGGCAGTGTCAGCACTTTAGCCTGCGGTTGGTGTCACCGTGGGACTTTCTTTAGTATCATCGGCAAAAAACGGCTGCGGAACGCCAAACAGGTTTTCCGGTCCGCGACCGGCGATATATCCTTCGAGGATTGTGTCGCGACCCGACGGATTGTTGAAGGCGACAAGTCCGAAAGAGGTCAGCATCGTGGAAAGATGTTCAAATACCGTATCCATGATCGCCTCGTAGGGGAACCACGAAGATGTCGAGGTAAAGCAATATACCTGGAAGGGCACACCCGAATCGGTCTGTGGCAATGTCGACACAAAGCATGCGCTGGTATGTGATATATAGGGTGACGCGTCAAGCCACATCTTCATGTAGGCGCGGAAAAGTCCGAGATTGGTGTCAATTGTTCCGTCAACAAGCCCGGCGGAATTATTGACATCCTCGACTTTACCGGCTGCCTTCTGAGCAAGTTTCTGAGAGATATAGGCATCCATGAACGGCAACTTGCGTATTTTTTCAAGCATTTCCGGGGTTGTCGGCTGAATACTGTCGGCATCTATCGTGTAGCTGCGCTGTATGCGGCGGGTATTGCTCAACTGCATGCTCCGGAAATTCGTAAAGCTACCGCTGACAAGACTGTAGGGAGGCACACATGTGGTCGTCTTGTCCCAGTTGAGTATCTTCACCGAAGTAAGCGACACCTCCTGTACAGTACCGTTCGCATCAGTACCGTTTATCTTTATCCAGTCGCCTACATGCAGACTGTCATTCTCCGACAGCTGCACACCGGCGACCACCCCCAGGATGCTGTCTTTGAACACCAGCATCAACACTGCGGCAAACGCACCGAGCCCGGCAAGCAATGTGCCCGGAGACTTATTTGCGAGTACAGCTACAGCCACTATCAGCGCAATTATCCATACGACACCCTTTAGCAGCTGCACAAGTCCGTTAAGAGGAAGACGCTTTTTATTTTTACGCGAATCGACATGCTTCCACACTCCGCCTACAAGTGCCACAAGAGCAAGCCCTGTGACATAAATCACATACAGCAGAGTCAAACGCGTTAGCCATCCTGCAAGAACATCTTTAGTTGTGACAAGTGTGAACTGAATGAGGATAAGAAACACAAGAGCCGGAATCATGCGGCAGAGCTTGGAAAAGAAATTTTCATCTCGTAAAAATCCATACAAATCACCGGCAACTTTCTCGCCAAACTTACGCATCGCACCCAGAATAATCCATTTTGCGACATACCCTACAGCTATAGCCACGAGAAACACCACTCCTGCATAGACGATAGTCTCAATGGTATCATTGCCCGACAAGCCAAGCGGTTTCAATATCGAATCGACAATTTTCAACAAAAATGCCGCCACGGCATAAGTACCGTCTGCGGTAGGATTAATTGCCGACAGAGCAATGTCGGCCTGCGACTGAGTTTCCGTTGCCAGCGCAATAGTTGAGACGTGAATCATGATGAACAAGTTAAATATTTTTCAAATCATCAATATTATGACAATCGAAAAACTCTAATTGTTCATCGTCTTGCGCTACACGCCGAGCTATTTATCAGGGAAAAGTATCTTGTAATCACGCTTCGCGGCAGGCTTCACGAGTTTTTCAGGCACAAAGCGCCACTGGTTGAGCTTGCGCGGGTGAATCACACCTTTATTCTTGATGTATTGAGACAGATAGTACCTCATATCACGGTCGGTTGAATAGACTATGCGCTGAGACAGTTTATCGTGTGGTATTCCTCCTCCATCGGTGAGCAATTCACCACCGCCATTTCCACGATAACTGTTGAGAGCGACACGATACGTCTTGTCAAGATCAAATTTCGACCCGTCAGCCATTGAGATTATCGTCACCTTCTCCCCTTTAGGTTTGGTGACATCAACTACATATTTTATACCGGCAGCGGAATCAAAGTTATAACTGCGGTTAAGCAGTGTCGACCTTCCCGCCTCTCCTTCAGTAGGTTGGTCTTTAAGTTGCAGCAGATGGTCCTCAGGCGAAGTCATAGTATTGACCCACTTGCCGTATGATTCCTCAAGACATCCCTTTATTTCCCTGCCTGTAAGCTCCATTACATAGAGCATATTTTCATACTTATAGAGATTGAACATGTCGGCGACCGTTATTTCTCCCGCAGGAATCATGGCATCGTAAGAGAGCGGGGCCACAAACGAGATATCAGCTCCGGAAAGGGCAAGCTGAAGTTCATGGATAAGGTCGACAAATTCCGATGACCCGAAATACGCGTCACGCGTCGAGATTGTATCGGTAAACACGCCAAGCGGCTCACTGACAAAGTTATTTATCGTCTCGATATGAGGATAAAAACGACCCATATAGTTTACATCCGCCATATATTTTGACAAGTCAAGCAGTTCTCCTGATATTTTCTTATCAACGACCTTACCGGAATCATCGATATTAAAAGTCATGGTGACATCTGTGACAAACTCGGCATTGTTTGCTGGATTCATCACCAATACGGTATCGCCCTCCACATTGACTACATTTTTCATGTCACGGCGATGGTCATGCCCTATGAGCACGAGGTCAAATCCCGGCACATTCCGTGCAATCTCAAGTGAAGGATTTTCTTTGTAATTGATAAGCACATTTCCATCCTGACCGGCATGAAACAGACCGATTATCACATCGGGATTCTCTGTTTCCTTGATTACCGGAATCCATTTACGCGCAGTCATCTCCATATCCTCAAATGTCAGACCGTTCCATAGGGTCTGCGGAAGCCATGCAGGAATAGCCGGAGTAATCATTCCCAAAATGGCGATTTTCACTCCATCGCGTTCAAACATCTCATAGGGTTTGAAATGTGGCTTTCCGGTCGCGGTGTCTATTATATTGGCACCGAGAACAGGCATCTCACATTGCGATGTCCAACGGTCAAGCGTCACCCTTCCGGTCTCTACATCGTGGTTCCCTACATTACCCGCGTCATATTTCATGTAATTCATGATTTCCGATGTGATGTGGGGCGAGACAGTGTCAATATAATTATAGTAATATACCGTGGGCTGACCCTGAAGAATATCCCCATTGTCAATCAACAGTACATTGTCACCATATTTTTCACGCGCCTTGTTTATGACAGTCGACACACGGGCAAGACTGCCAGGCAACGGCTGCCCTGTGATAAAATCATACGGGAAATAGCTTCCGTGAACATCGGAAGTCTGGTATATTTTTATTTCGACTTCTTTAGCCGATATATACGAGCACGAAATCAGCGCAAGCGCTGCAAAAAATATTTTTTTCATGGGAATCCTGTTAATACACTCTAAATACTACACTGCAAAATTAGACATAAAAATGCAAAAAGGCGATGCCTGAGGCATCGCCTTAATAACATTTTAACATCAAATCCCGATTACTTCACTTCTTTGAGATAAAGCACACGGCTTGAATAATCGTTACGCTTGTGGTAATCCACATTATGTTCAAGAGGCATTTCAAGTCCGTTGGACATAAGGAATGACCCGGTAAATTCACGACCTTCAAAAGACAGAGGCTCATTGTCGATGCGATTCAATTCATGTACGCGGTACTTCGCCTCGGGCTTCAATCCTGCCATGGGTACGCGCGGAAGCTGCTGATTACAGAACGTCTCGGTCTTCCACCAGTAATATACCGCCTCATCTTTCTCCGGAGTGATATACATCATGGATGCCGCGCCTTTTTTATCATAAGGGGAAAGCAAACGGTAAATGTCGCCAAACTGCACAATATGGCGGATATCCTTGTATTCGGCAATCGCCTTACGGGTCTGGTCGATTTCCTCCTGTGTCATGTTTTTAGGTTGAATTTCCATGCCGAGACGACCGCTCATAGCCACATCGGTACGGAACTTGACAGGTGTGGTACGGAATGTCTGATGGTTAGGCTTGGAACTTATGTGGGAAGCCATTGCTATTGCCGGGAAGAAGTAACTTGTACCCCACTGCATGTATATGCGCTGAAGCGCGTCGGTATTGTCGCTCACCCAGAACTCGTCAAACCAGGGAAGCACACCATAGTTGGCACGACCGCCACCACTGGCACATGCCTGAATCGTGACATCGGGATATTTGGCGCGTATCCTGTCGAGAGTCTTTGCAAAGCCACGGTGATATTCTATATAGAGATGACTCTGATTGTCGGCGGTGAGATATTGCGAGCCGTGATTCATGATAGGAGCGTTTGAATCCCACTTTATATAGTCTATCGCAGGATATTTGGTAAGCAATGTGTCAACCACGTTGAACACAAGATCCTGCACCTTTGGATTGCTGAGGTCAAGCACAAGCTGTGTGCCGCCACGACCGAGATTAGGCTCACGGTTGGAGGGCTTTATAATATATTCCGGATGTTGCTCGTAAAGCTCGCTGATAGTGTTGGTCATTTCCGGCTCAATCCAAATACCGAACTTTATACCACGCTCTTCCGCCGCATCTATCAGACCCTGTATTCCGTTGGGAAGTTTCTCAGTGTCGACAGTCCAGTCGCCGAGCGAAGAAGAATCATTTTTACGCGGATATTTCACGCCAAACCAACCGTCGTCCATCACAAACAATTCTCCGCCCATCGAGGCGATATCGCTCATCATGTCGTGCATACCCTGCTCGTTGATATCAAAATATACACCTTCCCAACTGTTGAGAAGAATCTTTCTTTCCTTGTCGCCGTGGGCAAGCTTGTGGTTACGACCCCACTTGTGGAAATTACGGCTTGCACCGCTAAGACCTTCCTCACTATAGGTAAGTGCAAGCTCCGGGGTCACAAACACCTCCCCTTTCGGGAGATGATATTCGGAATTTTCCTCGTTGATTCCGGCAAAGAAATGATGATAGTTGCTGTCATCGGTATCGAAGCGCAATTTGTAGTTGCCGCTGTAAGCGAGTGCCGCACCTATCACACGACCGGAATTTTCCTTTGCCTTTCCGTCAAGTGACAGCATTACCTCGGCATGGGAAGTATGAGAATTACGCGCGCCGTCCTTATTTTTTATCACTTTCATTCCATGCATGAGAGGGGCTTCTTCCACTCTGCCTTCATTAGCCCACGACCCGTAAAGGCTCGAAAGCCATACATCACCGTAACGGATTGGAAGATATCCTGAAGCAAATTGCGTAAGCTCCACTTTCCCTTTCTCGTTATGAGAGATTTCAGTCCAGGTCTCAATCACGTCTTCTCCCGGATAAGTGCGGTAATTTAATTTGACAGTGAAGGGATAATACTTGTCTTTTAAAGTAACGGTTGTTACTTCCGAGTCCTTATCTTTCTTTGTAGCGACATCTTCCACTGCAAGATCAAGGGTCATGTTACCGTCGGAATGTACCGCGCTCAGAGCGGTCTCGGCGACAGTCGACATTCCATAAGAAGGATATGCCTTGTTCCAGGAGACACCGGAACTTTTCATTGCCTCAATTTCCTCTGCGCCTATCTTATTGCCGTAATAGAGGAATTTCGCATCCTGACCCTTTTCAGCGTCAAGCACAAGAGATGTGGAGGGAGTTGTGATGTGTACAGTCTCCGCATTGACCGATACTATGCCGAGACATAGTGCCAATGCCAAAGGTAATGGTCTTCTTAATAGTTTCATTCTGTGTATTTATGGTTCACGGTTAGTATTTTCTACAAAAATAATCATTCTGAATTTAAAACGCAATCTCATGTCTAAATAGTATCATATTTAGATAAGATTTATATTATTTTACATCGCTCTTCCAACCTATTTGCAAAGCGTATAATGGATTTTGTAATATAATGAAATCAAGTTTGGATTTTTTTTGCTAAATTTGGGCATTATGAAGAAAAAGTACATATTTGAAATGCCCATGAAGGTGCGTGACTATGAGGTTGATTCAGAAGGCATAGTCAACAACGCCATATATCTGCATTACCTTGAGCATACACGCCATGAATTCTGCGAATGGGCAGGCATGACATTCCGTTCGATGCATGAACGCGGCATCGACCCTGTGTTGAGCAAGGTCGAGATTGAGTACAAGACTCCGCTCGGACTTGGTGAAAGTTTTACAAGCTGTCTTAATATTTCACGCGAGGGAGCGCGTTTCATATTCCATCAGGACATCTATAACAGCGAGGAACGACCCGTGGTCAAAGCAAAGGTGGCATGTGTCACCACGGTCAACGGGAAACTCACCCGTGGCGATGAACTTGTTGAGGCGTTTGCTAAATATCTCGACGCGTGACAACCGATATTTATCAGATAGCATTTGCCTCGTTACGTGGCATGACGAGACGCCTCGCAGGAGAAATACTCTCTCGCGTGGGCGATGAGGAGCGCTTTTTCACAACCCCGGAGCGACAGCTGTCGGCAGTGATGGGCTGCAGCAACCGTCTTTTCACCGATGCTTATCGCGCCGAGGTGCTTGAAAAGGCAAATAAAGAGATGCCGTTTATCGACGGCAACCATGTGAAAACACTGTATTTCACCGATACAGATTACCCGGCAAGACTTAACGAGTGTGACGACGCCCCGCTTCTTCTTTTCGGTCTTGGCAAATGCGACCTCAACGCATCTCACATAATAAGTATCGTAGGCACACGTCACGCAACTCCTTACGGAACCGATTTTGTAATACGCCTTGTCGAGGGACTTTCAAAAAAGATTGACAATCTTGTCATAGTAAGCGGACTTGCCTACGGCATTGACATCGCGGCTCACCGTGCTGCCCTCCATTGCGGAGTGCCAACGGTTGCAGTCCTTGCACATGGTCTCAACACCATTTATCCGGCGTCTCACCGCTCAACGGCTGCCGACATCGTGCGTAGCGGTGGTATGCTGCTCACCGATTATATGTCGCAGGATGCCTTGCACAAAGGTAATTTCGTGGCACGCAACCGTATCGTGGCAGGGCTTTGCGACTGCACTGTGGTTGCCGAATCGGCAATAAAAGGAGGTGCGCTTATAACAGCCGGTATTGCATCGGCGTATCACAGGGATGTGGCGGCTTTACCCGGAAGGACATCTGACCGCTTCAGCCAGGGATGCAACAAACTTATCGCGGATAACACCGCCGCACTCATAAGTGATGCCGACAGCCTGATTGCCATGATGGGCTGGCAGTCGCGGCAACAAGAGGGCGACCAGGCGACAATCCCGTTGATACTCTCGCCCGAAGAAGAGGCAGTAATCGGTTATCTTACAGAAAAAGGGGAAGGTGACATCAACACTATCGGCGTGACGCTCAATCTACCCATGCACAAGCTGCTGCCGCTCCTTGTCGACATGGAATTCAAAAGCCTCATCCTCACCTATCCGGGGGGCAAATACCGCCTCGCCTGACAAAACGCACTTGTAAATCTGAATCAGAAATCGATGGAGAGGCGCACATTTATTTGGCGGCGCGTGAGATAATTGGGGACGGCATACTGGATGTCGTTTACGTCAGTCACCCAATAGTAGCTGCTGACATTGGATATATCGAAAAGGTTGAAGCAGTCAAGTCCGAGCCACACTGATTTCAGATGGCGTAAAAATCCGCTTCGCTGTTCCCCCTCTTTCAGCGGGCTCAACAGCGCGTAAGAAAATCCGATGTCGACACGCTTGTAAGCCGGTGTGCGGAAATATCCTTTGTCGCGTGAGCTGCGTGGAGCAGTCGTGGGGAGTCCGTCGGCAAATATTCCGCGCAGACTGAATTTCAGTTTGGGAAATTTCGGAAAATAGTCGGTGAAATAAAGCGCGAAACTGTAACGCTGGTCATTAGGACGCGGCACTTTTACTCCGTTAAGGTCTTCCTGCGTCTTCATAAGCGAAAAGCTTATCCAGGAATCGCTGCCCGGCACAAATTGACCAAATAGCTTGAAATCGACACCCGTGGCAAATCCACTCGAAGAATTCACACCGTCATATACCACCTTCAGATTGTCGACCTCATACGGGATAAGATTGGATAATGCCTTGTAATAAGCCTCGCCCGAAAGTTTAAACGGGCGGTTAAACATACGGAAGGTATAGTCGGCGCCCAGTATAAACTGCCAACTGCGCTGCGACTTTATCTCATTGTTAAGTTTTATCATGGTGCCGTTTTCGACGGGCATCCTGAATTCCTTATAAAAAGGTGACTGGTAGTATAGTCCGGTAGCGAAGCGGAATGCCCAGTGATCGTTGGTCGCCGGGACATAACCCACATTGACACGGGGGCTGACAAGTAACTCCTTGTTGAAATCCCAGTAACTCATCCTTATGCCTCCGTTGAATGAAAAATAGCCGCTCGGTGCATTCAGACGGTAGGTATCCTGCGCAAATAGAGACACTCGGTTGCTCGACAGGTCCTGACGTGAAGTGAGGGTATATATCATTTCAAGCGTCTCGCCATTGTTAGGCAACGAGAATCCCGCCGAGTCGCGCAACTCCCATTCGCGGGAACGCTCATATACATTCTCGTGGTTGAACGTCAAGCCGTAAGATATGTTATGGTGAGCGACAGAAGTGTTGCCTCGGAAAGCAAGCGACAGCACTGAAGCCTTTATGCGGTCGCGGGCATGTTCATGATAGCGCCCTACCCCAAGCTCACCGCCGATGCCCCCCTCGCCCGATGTACCCGCCTGGTCAAGCCAATATTCGCCCGAAATATCGTAGGTCACAAGCTCGTTGGTGAGGTAGCCGGAGGCAAGGAGTGTATAGTCAGTGCTTTTCGACGGTCGGTAACGCAACGTGAGCGCGCCGAAATAGGTCTCGAAACGGTCTTTCTCCTTTCCGTCAAAATACACGGTGAATTGTTTTGCATCCTCCGCCGTACCGAAATTGGTTGTGCGGTTTACAGGAGTGAAATTATAATTGTTTATGGCAATGTTTCCGAGAAACGACAGCTGCCATTTTGAGTTTATGCGATAGTTGAGATTGGTCTGGTAATCAAAGAAATTGGGGTCATACTCTCCTTTTGTCTCCATTGAGCTGAGCAGCGATGTGTTACGCTTGTAGCGCACTCCGTGGAGCTGGGAGAAATGGCGTGTGCTCTGCCCCAACGAAAGGCTACCGCCCATCAGACTGCCTGAAATCGCACCTTCAAATGACTCAGGCTGACGATAAGTGATATCAAGCACCGATGCCATCTTGTCGCCATACTCAGCCGGAAAACCTCCGGTAGAAAAGTTGACCTTATCCACCATGTCAGGGTTTATGATACTCAGTCCTTCTTGCTGTCCGGAAGTGACGAGCAGCGGACGATATACCTCTATACCGTTGATATACACACTGTTTTCATCATACGAACCGCCGCGCACCGAATACTGCGACGACATCTCGTTGGAGGAGTTGACACCCGCCATCGTGGTGATAAGCGACTCGATACTACCGCCCGACACATCAGGCGACAATTTGTAAGAGCCCGCATCAACGGCTTGAAGCGAGCCGGTCTGCTTCTTGAACTCCGTCACCTCTATCTCGGCAAGCTCCTTGGAACTCTGATACATGCGCACATTTACCATCTGGTCGCCTTTTGCATCAATCAGTTGTCGCTCCACCTCTTTGTAACCGATGCAGGTAAAAACGAGCTTGATAGTGTCCTGCTGCGCGGCGGAAAGCTGATAATTTCCCTCAAGACCGGTGGTAGTACCGGTGGCAGTACCCGCGACTCTCACCGTGACAAACTCCAGCGGATTATTGTCGGCATCGGTCACCTTTCCGTGAATCTTCACCTGCGCCTGTGTCGCCACGCCGCATATTACACAAATCAGAAATAATATATATCGTAGAAGCGTCATTACTTTTTCCAAATAACCATACCTAATAATAACGCACTCCTTACCCAACAAATTATATCCCCAGCCACATTTATTTCATCACCAAATCACAAACCTTTTCACTATATTTGTAAAATCGTAAATCTCCCGATTATGGCACAATTAATAGACCAAATTTTATCTGAGTCCATAAATTCAGAAAGTTTCATCGCCAATATTCTCTTTTCCAAACCCCAATGGGACATAAACAAATTTGTTGCCGACGTAAGGAAAGAATGGGGCTTGGACTTATCCGGTAATATAGTCGACGACATCGGATTGGCTTATAAAGCTAATGATTGTCTTCGCGTCGTTGCGTTTGTCGATGCGAAAATTCCCTACAATGAAGCGGAAGAAGCTGCTGAACGACAAATCTTCTGGGATGGTGCCAAGAAAATAGCGAAAAGCCACAAAGCACACCTGATTATTTATGTTAATTGTAAAGAGGATTCACCTGTCGAAGCCGCCAAATTATTCACAAAGTTAATTTCCTGCGCGTTAAAGCAGGAATATGCTACTGCAGCATATTATAATGACAATCTTCTTCATCCTGATACATATATCGCATTGGCTGATTGTCTTCATGATGATGATTACACTCTACCTGTCTTAAACTGGATATGGCCCGTGCCGTTTAAGCATGGAAATCAAAATGGCATTTTAACCCGTGGGTTGACCAATTTCGGCAAAATGGAAATTGAAGTGTGCGCAGATGCCCCATTAAACGACATTCTTGATTTTATCACTGATATATCCAATTACATACTGAGTTACGACGTAACATTTAACGATGGAGAGACGATTGGCAGAGATGAAAATGAGAAGCTCAAAATATCCATATCGCCGGGAATAGGCATTGATGAACCGACAGTAAAAATAGAATATCCGTCAAACCGGTAAATCACGAAATAATCGTCAAATGCAATTCGGATTCGGTGATTTTGACTAAATTTGCAAAAAGATTTTTTTGAGATGAAAATAGCAATCGTTGGGACTGGATATGTCGGGCTTGTGTCGGGAGCCTGCTTTGCCGAGGTAGGTATCGACGTGACATGTGTGGATGTCGATGTAAATAAAATCGAGCGTCTGCATAGGGGCGAAATCCCCATCTATGAGCCGGGGCTTGATGACCTGGTGAAGCGTAACGTAAAAGAAGGGCGCCTGCACTTCACGACCGACCTTCTGTCGTGTCTCGACGATGTGGAATTAGTGTTCTGCGCCGTCGGCACTCCACCCGATGAAGACGGTAGCGCCGACTTGAAATATGTGCTCGAGGTAGCACGTACATTCGGACAAAACATCAAGCGTTACACCATTCTTGTCACAAAGAGCACGGTACCCGTAGGCACATCCAAGAAAATAAAGGCAGTGGTCGATGCCGAGCTGGCAAAACGCGGCGAGAACATCCCCTACGAAGTGGCGTCCAATCCGGAGTTTCTTAAGGAAGGCGCGGCAATCAAGGATTTCATGTCGCCCGACAGGGTTGTGATAGGCATCGAGAGCGACCGCTCTCGTAAAGTGATGGAGCGTCTCTACCGTCCTTTCCTGCTAAACAATTTCAGGGTCATATTCATGGATATAGCATCAGCCGAAATGACCAAATATGCCGCCAACTCCATGCTTGCTACCCGTATATCGTTTATGAACGACATCGCCAACCTCTGCGAACTGGTGGGCGCTGATGTAAATATGGTGCGCAAAGGTATCGGCACGGATGCACGTATCGGCAACAAGTTTCTCTATGCCGGCTGCGGCTACGGCGGCTCATGCTTCCCCAAGGATGTCAAGGCACTTATCCACACCGGCAAGGAGCACGGATACACCATGCGCATAATCGAGGCAGTCGAAGAAGTCAACGACCGGCAGAAATCAATCGTCTACGACAAGCTTGCAACCACCCTCGGCGACTTAAACGGAAAACGCATCGCGATATGGGGACTGGCGTTCAAGCCTGAAACCGACGATATGCGCGAAGCCCCCTCGCTCGTTGTAATCGAAAAACTGATTTCCGCCGGAGCGACTGTGGTAGCATACGACCCTGTCAGCATACCCGAGGCACAACGCCGCCTGGGCGACCGGATTGAGTATGCGCGCGACATGTATGAGGCTGTAATCGATGCCGACGCGCTTGCATTGCTCACCGAATGGAAGCAATTCAGAGTACCTTCGTGGAATGTACTGCACCGCGTGATGCGAGGCAACATAATCATCGACGGCAGAAACATTTATGACCCCGATGAGCTTGCCGAAGAAGGGTTTGTCTATCACTGCATAGGCAAATAAGCGAAAAACAGGCGAAAAATTTGGTGATTGAAACCTTTTGTTTAAATTTGCGTAATTTCAATCACCAATCATCACTCTCGCCTCATGCAAAAATTATCCGCAATCCTCGTTGCCATATTCCTCCCATCGTTTTTCGCATTGCAAGCCGATGTGATTGACGACTACGCGCCGGGCAGAAGCGGCGAAGCCCTAAAAAATACCATTTACCGTCAATGTCGCCCGTCACTGACCGTAGATGAACAGCGTCTTGTCGAGTATCTTTTCCAAATATATGAATATTCCAGCGGACTCCCTTACGACGGCTTGACCGGGAAACTGATTACCGAACCGGACTTCTCGAGAATTTCATATATCGTGCCTGTCGAGTGGATGAAGCCTGACCCGAAATGCCTTGCCGAGGCATCGGGCGACCTCCACAACATGCTTATCTCTGACGGGGCACCCGCGATTGACCGGGGACAGCTTCCCCTTGGCGAGATAACCGATGGCTATGATTGCTACATTCCTCCTGAAGAGATGAAGGGCGACATCGCACGAGCGATATTCTATATCGCATCGCTCTATCCATGTCAGCTGTGGGGAAGCTGGGGACGATACATTTTCGACAACACCCCATACCCTACACTTCGAAGCGAATGGAGCGACATGTATATGAGATGGCACGTCAATGACCCTGTTGACGAATGGGAAAGAACGCGCGACAAAAAAATCGTAGAATTACAAGGCAACAACAATCCGTTTGTCACACATCCCGAACTTGCCGACTATCTATGGGGCACAAAAGCCGGGGAAACATATCGGCCTTCCACAACTCCCGACAATCCGGACAAACCGGACAATCCCGATGACCCATATATACGCATTCCGCTCCAAGAAAGTTACAACAGCAGCGACCCGTATATCTGGCTATATTCACCATACGTGCCTGAAGATGTCACATGGAGTCTTGACGGCAAAAGAGTGACAGAACGTGTATCGGTTTCGTCACTAAGTATCGGGAATCATGAACTGCGCTTCACTTCGGGGACTGCAAAAGGCAAACTAATTATTGAAATCAAGCCATGAACCACAAACTATTATTCGCCCTGATCGCCTTGGCGACTGTCGGCTGCAACAAATCAAAGCCATACGACAATGTGGATCCCGAGACACTGAAGCCTGCCGGAAGCGAGGATACCGGCCCGACATATTCTTTTGAAAAGGAGCTTAATGATGACCGAAGCAGGTTTGTATCCGAAACGCTGACACTCTATTATGACGAAGGGGGCACGATATTCAGTAAGGAAGCGGATAATGGCACAACCATATACCGCGCCATAGAACTTGCAACGGGTAACAGTGCGGAATTATATCTGCAGAAGACATCCCCGCGTCTGCTTATTAATGGAGATGAGACTCCTGTAAAATCTGTCGTGACAGAACGCGACAATGAAAAAGGAGCCTGGATAAACATCCAGACTCCCGATTATAAACATATTGTTTTTGTAGTCACCGATTTGTAGCCTATCTGCGTTTCTGTGGCTTCTCATCGGCGAAACGATTGGGAAACGACAGCTGCACCTTGGGCCGCATCATCGCATATATAACAAGGAACACTCCGAGCAGTATAAACGGTATGCTAAGCTGTTGTCCGATGTTCAAGGTCATCGTAGCCTCTCGTGCCACCTGGTCATTCTTGATGAATTCAATAAGGAAACGCGGCAGGAAAATACCTATGAAGAATACACCAAGTATCAGACCCGGGCGTTCCTCCGCATTCTTTTTCCAATACATCCACATCAAAAGACCGAAAAGCGCAAAATAACATAACGCTTCGTAAATCTGCGTAGGATGCACCGCCTGACCTTCATAAAGTTCATGCCACTCACGCGAGCGGACAAACATGAATCCCCATGGCAGATCGGTCGCCGTACCAAAAATCTCTGAATTAAACAGGTTACCAAGACGTATAAGTCCACCGACAAGCGCGATAGCGATTACAAGCCGGTCAAATGTCCATAACGGACTTTTCTTGGTGACAAACACGGAAAACAGTATCACTGCAATGATTATGGCGACGGTACCACCATGACTGGCAAGTCCGCCTTCCCAGATATAAAGTATCTTTATCGGGTCGGCACGATAGACATCCCATTCATAGAAAAACACATGACCAAGGCGCGCACCGACAATCGTGGCAATCACGACATAAATAAGCAGGATACCGAGCCAACGCTCCGGCGCACCCTCATGCTTGAACATACGCGCCACAATCTCATATCCCACCAGAAATCCGATGGCAAACATCAGTCCGTACCATCTTACAGTGACAAAACCGCTGAACAGTTCAGGGTTGACGTTCCAGGTTATAAAATCAAGCATCTTGAATTATACTAAATGACGAATTAACTCCTCGCGGTCGCCGTAGAGCATATCAATTACCGGAATCTCGATCATTGTATATGCACCCGGACGCTCAATCATGGTGGCACGTGCCACACCGACGAGAATCTGAGCTGTCAAAGCGGGATTGTTGATTGACATGTTGAATTCAAACCGCTGATTCTGAGTGATACCCGACACGCCCTTTCTCACCATGTTCACACCATGACCCATATCCTTGATGTCGTCAACCGAAGGAACGGCAAACACATGGGTTTCATCGCTGGCAAAATAGGGATCTTCCTTCACCGCCTTAGCGATATCTTCAATCTTATAGCCATCCTCAACCTCGACATAAACCATGCGTCGGTGAATGCCTGTACCGAGCGGAATTGTCATCGAAAGAGCGTTTTTAACACCCGGCTTCGACTTCACTGCAACAGTGTGTCCCATGCTCATACCCGGTCCGAAATTAGTATAAGTCACACCCTTCGGAGCGGCAGCCTGCATGAGTGCGCGCACGACCGAGTCGCTGCCCGGATCCCATCCTGCCGATATGATAGCCACGGAACCGTGAGCCTTGGCTATCGGGTCAAGAGTCTTCCTCAAGTCAGCGATACCGCCATGAATATCGTAGCTGTCAACCGTGTTTATGCCTTCGGCAAGCAGTATGCGCGCATGTTTCTCTACCTCACGTGTAGGCGTACAGAGTATCGCCACTTGAACGTCATCGAGTTCAAGCACGTCACTCACCACTTTATAACCTGCCAATTCGGCAGGCTGCTCTCCGGCAGGATTACGACGCACAACGCCTGCAACTTCAAAGTCAGGCGCTTCGCGAAGCGCATCCAACACAAACTTTCCAATGTTACCATATCCAACTATGGCAGCTCTAATTTTCTTCATTTCTTATATTTCAATTATTTGAGTTTCACAAGCTCATTTAAAGGTTAAAAAGGTTAATGGTTAAAGATAGCCCCTACCGGTTGAAATCATCAGACGCTCACCGGCTCTTTAACCATCAACCCACTTGTATGACAAGTTTTTTTAACCTCTTAACCGACAACTTCCGCAAGCGAAAGTCGGGTCAATTAAAACAGAATATCGTATTACTTCTTACTCCGGCTGACGGCCGTTTACGATAGCTTCCGTATCACGGGCTATCATAAGCTCCTCATCGGTAGGAATAACCACAACCTTGACGGCTGAATCAGGTGCCGAGATAAGTTTCTCTTCACCGCGTGACGAGAAGTTTACTTCGTCATCAATCTTCACTCCCATATAGGTGAGGTGATCACACACGCGTTTACGGAGTATCTGCTGATTCTCGCCGACACCACCCGTGAACACAATCACATCCACACCATTTAGTACAGCGGCAAAAGCACCTACATACTTTATGATGCGATAGATGTACATGTCAAGGGCAAGTTTGGCGCGCTCGTCACCCTTCTCGATAGCAGCATCAATGTCACGCATATCGGAAGAAATGCCTGAGATACCGGCGACACCGCTCTTTTTATTGATAAGGTCGCTAAGCTCCTTGGTGGTAAGATGCTCCTTATCCATGATGAACGTAAGTGCGCCCGGGTCTACGTCACCGACTCTGGTGCCCATCATCAGACCCTCGACAGGAGTAAGGCCCATAGAAGTATCAACGCTCTTTCCGTCAAGCACGGCAGTGATAGAGCCGCCATTACCGATATGGCAGGTAATCACGCGCTGCTTGTCGTAAGGCAATCCGAGGAAGTCACATGCACGGCGCGATACATAGCGGTGGCTTGTACCGTGGAAACCATAGCGGCGTATGGCATACTTCTCGTAAAGTTCATAAGGAAGGGCATACATGTATGCTTCTTTGGGCATTGTCTGATGGAATGCGGTATCAAACACGGCAACCTGCGGAACACCGGGCATAAGTTCGGTGATAGCCTCAATACCTGTCATATTGGCAGGATTATGCAGAGGCGCCACATCATAACACTCCTTTATCTTTGCAATAACCTCATCGTCAATCTTGACGCTCTTGTTAAACTTCTCGCCACCATGTACCACGCGATGACCTACAGCGTTGATTTCGTCAAAGCTCTTGATACATCCGTAAGTCGGATCGGTAAGTATGTTCAAAATATCATTAATAGCCTTCTTATGGTCGGGGATAGGCATCTCTATGGTCTTCTTCTCCCCGTCGGGCAACTTGAATTTCAGGAATGATCCGGGCAAACCTACTTTTTCCACGCCGCCTTCAGCAAGTGTCTTCTTGCTGTCGACATCAATCAATTTATATTTTACGGAGCTACTTCCGCAATTAAGGACTAATATATTCATTTCCATTATGGTATTAGTTGCTATTAGTGACGTGCAGCCTCACCGATAGCCTGATTACAGGTAATAATTATTGTCTTGTAGATATCTTCAGGGAAACATCCGCGTGAAAGGTCATTGACCGGAGCGGCGAGACCTTGCAGGATAGGACCGACAGCCTGTACACCGGCGAGACGCTGCACAAGTTTGTAAGCTATGTTACCGGTTTCAAGCGACGGGAATACAAGTACATCGGCTGTACCCTTGAGAGGGCTGTCGGGAGCTTTGCTTTTTGCGACACCCGGCACGAGAGCTGCATCAGCCTGAAGTTCTCCGTCACACATAAGCTTGGGATCAGCATCATGCACGAGTTTCACAGCTTCGATAACCTTGTCAATGCGTTCATGCTTTGCACTGCCCTTAGTTGAGAAACTCAACATTGCTATGCGCGGCTCGATGCCGGCGATATCACGCGCAGTGTCGGCGGTAGAGAGTGCAATCTGGGCAAGCTCTTTCGCTGTAGGATCAGGCAATACGGCACAGTCGGCAAACACAAGAATGCCATTTTCACCAAAGGGAACGCCGTCGGGAAGAAGCATCACAAACGCACCTGACACTACATCTATACCCGGTTTTGTCTTGATTACCTGGAAAGCGGCACGAAGCACATTGCCTGTTGTATTGAGTGCACCGGCAACCTGACCGTCAGCATCGCCGCTCTTAATCATGAGGCAGCCGAGGTAAAGAGGATTTCCAGCTGTACGACGCGCATCTTCCATGGTGATACCCTTGTTCTTTCTAAGCTCATAGAAAAGAGGAGCATACTTGTCAATAACCTTTTCATCTTTGGGATTGACAACACGTGCCTTGCATATATTGGTCAAGCTCAGCTCACGAGCGGCATCGGCAATCTCTGCCGGGTCACCGATAAGAATGATATCTGCAATACCTTCCGTAATAATACGGTCGGCTGCCGTAAGTGTACGCGGCTCTGTTCCCTCAGGGAGGACAATGCGCTGACGCTGTTCTTTTGCCTTTTTGGTCAATTTTTCAAATAGTCCCATAGTAATTGATTTTAGTAATAATAATGATGTGATTAATCAATCTGCAAATTTAAGATTTTTTGTGCTAAAACTGCCATGCCGAAAGCAGTATTTTCACAAATCCCGTTAACAAAATAGAAAAAGGCGTAGAGTTGACTCCACGCCTTTATTATCATTCGTAACAGTGATTTTTACATTGCTTCGATGCGTTTGAGGTTTGCCTCGTCATCAAGAGTGTAATAGATACTGCGGAGCAGACGACGCGCATCACTTTCGGTTTGTTCGTTATTAAGGGCATTCTCAAGATAAGGTACGGCCTGCTTCAATAACGGGTCGATTTGGTCTTCACGCAGCTTATTGTAAGCGGCATTGTCAAGAGTACCTGCATTTTCCTCGATAGCGACAGCCTTTGCATAAAGAACCCTGCCAAGATCAAGCTGAGCCTTCATGTAATCGGGATTGAGTGAGACTGCCTTTTCAAAATCAGCCTGTGCCTCATCATTCTTCTTCTGGCTCTGATAGAGGATACCACGCACGTCATACAGCTCTGCATTATTGGGGGCCACAGCGATTGCCTGCTCAAGAAGAGTCATTGCCTCGTCATATTTCTCCTTGTTGATTTTATCATTAATAATGATGGTAAGATACTTGGTGGTAGTGTCACCGTAAACCTTGTTGGCTTCCTGGGCAAATTCCACAATCATACCCTCATCCTGCTTCTGTGCGGCAACACCGATTGCATAATCATATAGTGAAGATTCGTTGTAACCAAGTTTGAGAGCCGAACGGAATGCAGCAATGGCATCATCAAGCTTTTCAGCCTGCCATGCGGCAAGACCCTGGAAATAATAAATCTGACCTACGATAGAATCGGGCGCTGCGGCAGGAGCGTCCTTGCCGAGAGAAGGATTCTGGGGCAGAGAAGTATAGATTGACCATGCCTTGTAAGCGCCGGGGTAATCCTGTGCTTCCCAGAGGAACTGACCGCCTGAAGCATAGTCATTATAATGGGCGGCAAGCTTCTTTGCCATATCTTTCGAATATTTGGTCTTTACCTTCGGGCTACCATCCTTGTTAAGCTTAGGCGCACCGGTTTTGTCAACCTCGGGAATCGTGTCAAGAGGGAACGCGGTCATGAAATATTCATAACCTTTCACCAGCGACTCACCCATAGCCTTGTCATCGGCTGCCTGACCTACGGCTTTCTTTCCAAGCTGGCTGTCATAGTCGCCAAACTCGATTGTACCGGCAACATACCATGTCTGTGCGTCATCCTTTGTTTCGGCATCAGTCAAGGCAGGCGCAAGCTGAGTACGTGCCTTGGCAAAATCGGCATCAAATCCTTTCGACTTACCTTCCACCTCTTTTACGAGGCTCTTCTGAGCTGAAGCACCTGCCACAGCCATGAAGCATAGTCCTAACAAAAATAATTTTTTCATACTTGCTATTGATTACATTAGTAAATTAGTTTCATTTAATTGTCAAGATTGTCATCAGATATCTCCTCGTCGTCAAGCGGCTCTTCGTCGATATCCTCTTCTACAGTCTCGTCGATGGCAAGCGGAGTCTGGTCGGCTTCATCTACAAGAATGTCGGTGTCAGTCTCCTCTTCCGGGTCGGAAAGCACACAGCATACAGAGGCAATCTCGTCATTACGCTTTTCAAGGTTTATAAGGCGTACCCCCTGAGTAGCGCGACCTTGAACACGGATATCGGCAACCTTGATACGCAAGGTAATACCCGACTTATTGATGATTACAAGGTCATTATCATCGTTGACGCTCTCTATCGCCACAAGCTTGCCGGTCTTCTCAGTCACATTAAGCGTCTTCACGCCCTTACCGCCACGGTTGGTAACCCTGTAGACAGGCTGATGCTCGATGACACCGTCAACCTCAACATCAATGTCAAGAGGCGTACGCTTTCCGTAGCCCTTCTCCGATATTACCATAACGCTATTAGTGGTGTCAGCGTTCATGCAAATCATGCCTACCAACTCATCATCGGCACCGTCAAGCATCATGCCGCGCACACCGGTCGACACTCGACCCATCTCCCTGACCTTGTTTTCAGAGAAACGGATTGCGCGACCCTTGCTGTTTGCCATGAGTATCTCACAGTTTCCATCGGTAAGCTCGACACCGATAAGGCTATCATTTTCCCTGATGATGATTGCTTTCTTACCCTTTGCAAGCACTCGCGCATATTCTGACAGAGCGGTACGCTTGATGACTCCGTTCTTCGTTGCAAACACAAGGAAGTGGGAAGATGTAAATTCTTTGTCGTCAAGTTGCTTGCAGGCGATGTATGCCTTGACCTGATCACCGGGCTCAATATTAAGGAGGTTCTGAAGGGCGCGACCCTTGCTGTTTTTAGCTCCTTCAGGAAGCTCATATACCTTCATCTTGTACACAAGACCGCGATCGGTGAAGAACAGCATGGTATTATGCATTGAAGCCGTATATACATGCTCGATGAAGTCCTCGTCACGGGTGTTGCTGCCTCGTGATCCGACACCACCACGGTTCTGGGCGCGGAACTCGCTGAGAGCAGTGCGCTTGATATAACCCATGTGGGAAATGGTGATAATCATGTCGTCGTCGGCGTAGAAGTCCTCGGCATTGAAGTCACCTGCCATATAGTTTATATCGGTCTTGCGCTCGTCGCCATATTTGTCACGTACCTCGACAAGCTCGCTCTTTATAAGCTCACGACACTCATGTTCGTCGGTGAGGATAAGATTGAGATGCTCGATGAGTTTAAGGATTTCGTCGTATTGTGCGTGAAGTTTGTCTTGCTCCAGTTTGGCGAGGTTGCGGAGTCTCATCTCGACAATAGCAAGAGTCTGCGCATCGGAGAGTTCGAAACGCGCCGACAGCTGCGCACGTGCATCATCTACAGAATCGGCACCGCGTATAATCTTGATGACCTCATCTATATTCTGTGAGGCGATGATAAGTCCTTTCAAGATGTGGGCACGTTCTTCAGCCTTACGTAGCTCAAAACGTGTACGGCGTATAACCACCTCATGACGATGCGAGATAAACGCCTCAAGTATCTGCTTAAGATTCAACGTCTTCGGGCGACCGTTTACGATAGCCACATTGTTCACGCTGAACGAAGCCTGCATCTGCGTGAGCTTATACAGCTTATTGAGCACCACGTTGGCATTGGCATCGCTTTTAAGACGTATCACAATACGCATACCCTTGTAGTCGCTCTCGTCATTGAGGTCGGCAATACCGTCAATTTTTTTCTCATTGACAAGGTCGGCGATATACTTTATAAGCTCAGCCTTGTTGACGTTATAGGGTATTTCTGTCACGATTATATCCTCGTGATTGGAATGAGTCTCGATTTCTGCCTTGGCGCGTATGACAATCCTTCCGCGACCGGTCTCAAACGCCTCCTTTACACCATTGTAACCGTAGATAGTTCCTCCGGTCGGGAAATCGGGAGCCTTGATATATTGCATCAATTCGCTTATGGTAAGGTCGGGATTGTCAATCAAGGCTATGGTGGCGTTGATGGACTCGGTAAGGTTATGAGGAGGCATATTGGTTGCCATACCCACTGCAATACCGGAAGTACCGTTAACAAGCAGGTTGGGGATTCTTGTAGGCAACACTGTAGGCTCCTGACGCGAATTGTCATAGTTGGGCTGGAAATCAACCGTATCCGATTCGATGTCGCTCAACATCTCCTCTCCTATCTTTTCAAGTCTCACCTCGGTATAACGCATTGCGGCAGGACCGTCACCATCGACAGAGCCGAAGTTACCGTGACCGTCGACAAGAGTGTATCGCAATGCCCAGGGCTGCGCCATACGCACAACCGTACCGTAAATAGATGAGTCGCCATGAGGGTGATACTTACCCATTACCTCGCCGACACAGTTTGCCGATTTCTTATGAGGATTGGATGATGTATTGCCCATTTCATTCATTCCGAACAGCACACGACGCTGCACGGGCTTCAGTCCATCCCTGACATCAGGTAAAGCACGTGACACAATCACCGACATGGAGTAGTCGATGTATGCCGACTTCATCTCGTTTTCAATATCAATCTTTAGGATTCTATCTTCTTCCAGCATATAGCAGTTTAAAGTAATAACGGTTTATATAAACGTGCCGTCAGCACGAAAATATTCACGCAAAGATAAATAAAATTTACGAAAAAGTGAGTAATTTTAATCCGTGTATTGTTTAAATTATGTTGAAGTACATTAAAAGTGCCATCTGCTTTGTTTTTTGGCATAATTATTGTTATTATTGACATCACAAAGATTTTAATGTAACTATATGGATGCAAATTTTTCAAATGAACTAAAGACCGTGCTTGACCAGAGTCAGGTAGAGGCTACACGTCACAATGACAACGTGATACGTGCCGAACACCTCCTCCTTGCTATCCTGTCAAAGCATGACAGTAACGCCTTTAGGGTTCTCCAGCGGTTGCTTGACGATGACACAATGTACCGATTACGCGATAATCTCGACAATAGTCTCTATAAACAGCGCGAAAACACTGAAGGCATGGGCGTAAGCGACCTTGCCAACCGCATAATCAAGCTGAGTGTGCTTGAGGCGAGGATGCTAAAAACCAACGTAGTCGACTCTGAACACCTGCTTCTTGCTCTATTTCATAACAATGAGGTGCAGAATCTTGACATAATGGCACAGTTCCGCGAGGTAGGCGTGACTTACGAGACTCTTTACAAGCTGCTTGCCAATGTCACTGATGCGCCTAAAATGGGAGCGTCATTCAGTGAAGACGATGATGACGAAGATGATGACATATTCCGCAACGACCCGAAGGATCAGTCGTCGGGACAGCAGCGTACAAGTGCGCCCAAACGAGGTAATGACACTCCGGTGCTTGACAAGTTTGGCAATGACATGACACGCGCTGCCGAGGAAGGTCGTCTCGACCCGGTCATAGGACGTGATGTGGAAATCGAGCGACTCGCCCAGATTCTCAGCCGCCGCAAAAAGAACAATCCTGTGCTTATAGGCGAGCCTGGCGTCGGCAAATCGGCTATTGTCGAAGGGCTTGCCCTGCGCATCGTGCAACGGAAAGTGTCGCGCATACTTTTCGGCAAGCGCGTCATATCGCTCGACATGGCATCGATTGTCGCCGGCACAAAGTACCGTGGTCAATTTGAAGAGCGTATAAAGGCGATACTCAACGAACTGTCAAAAAACAAAGATGTCATACTCTTTATCGATGAACTTCACACAATCGTCGGAGCAGGAAACGCCTCCGGCTCCATGGATGCCGCCAATCTGTTAAAGCCTGCGCTTGCACGTGGCGAGATACAGTGCATCGGAGCCACGACCATCGATGAATACCGCAAGAACATTGAAAAAGACGGTGCGCTTGAGCGTCGTTTCCAGAAAGTGATGGTCGAGCCTACCTCCCCGGAAGAGACATTGAGCATACTCAACAACATCAAAGACAAGTATGAGGATCATCATAATGTCAACTATACTCCGGAAGCGCTTGAAGCATGCGTGAAACTCACCGACCGCTATGTAAGCGATCGCAATTTCCCCGACAAGGCAATCGATGCCCTTGACGAGGCAGGCTCACGCGTCCATGTCACCAATATCGTGGTGCCGAAAGAGATTGAAAATATCGAGGAGCAGATAGCAGAGGCTAACGCGAGCAAGCTAAAGGCAGCCCAGGCGCAGAACTTTGAAAGCGCGGCATCTTTCCGCGACAAGGAGCATCGCCTGAAACTTGAACTTGACGAGGCGAAGCGCAAATGGGAGGCATCGCTTAATGAACATCGTGAAACTGTCGACGAGGAGAAGGTCGCCGAAGTGGTGGCGATGATGACCGGCGTACCGGTTCAACGTATCGCCCAGGCTGAGGGAATGCGTCTCCGCGAGATGGCGCCACAGCTTAAAGCCGCCATTATCGGTCAAGATAACGCCATTGACAAGATAGTGAAGGCTATCCAGCGTAACCGCGTCGGACTTAAGGATCCCAACAAACCGATAGGTACATTCATGTTCCTTGGTCCGACAGGTGTCGGCAAGACCCATCTCGCAAAGAAACTTGCAGAATATCTCTTTGATTCGACCGACACCCTCATACGTGTGGACATGAGCGAATATATGGAAAAATTCACCGTGTCGCGCCTCGTCGGAGCGCCTCCGGGATATGTCGGCTATGAGGAAGGCGGACAGCTCACTGAAAAAGTGCGCACCCACCCCTACTCTGTCGTGCTGCTTGATGAAATCGAGAAAGCTCATCCCGATGTCTTCAATCTGCTTTTACAGGTTCTTGACGAAGGACGTCTTACCGATAGCCTCGGAAGGAAGATTGACTTCAAGAACACCATTATAATCATGACATCAAACATCGGCAGCCGTCAGCTGAAAGATTTCGGTTCCGGCGTGGGATTTGCGACAAAACCCGCTGACAAGGAATACAGCCATAGTGTCATACAAAAAGCACTTAACAAGGCATTTTCCCCGGAATTTCTCAACCGAGTGGATGACATAGTGATGTTTGACGCTCTTGACAAAGAGGCGATATTCAAGATTATCGACATTGAGCTTGCCGGATTCTACAAGCGTGTGGATGGACTTGGCTACAAGCTCACAATCACAGATGCCGCCAAAAATTTCATAGCCGAGCGCGGTTACGATTCGCAGTTTGGCGCACGACCTCTAAAGCGCGCAATCCAGAAGTATCTGGAAGACGAGCTTGCGGAAATGATTATCAACGCCTCTATAAAGCCGGGTAATCTCATATATGTCGACTACGACAAAGAACAAGACAAGATTGTCACTGAGATTCGCCCCGAATAACCCGACATTCCCCAAACGACAAAGCCTGGCAAAGCAACCGCTGCGCCAGGCTTTTTATTGCAATCTATTTATCTGAGGTCTTCTATTTGTCGTGTACTTCAAGAATGAAGCGCGCTCCGTGAGTGTATTCGCCGTCAAGTGTCAGCGAGCCATTCATCTTCGACGCCTTCAATGAGCATATCGGCAGACCGAGCGCATCGCCCTTGGTGAGGTCACGCACCTCGGCAAACGGCTTGAACAGCTTGTCGCGATATTCCTCGCTTATGCCACATCCTGTATCAGTGACAATAAATTGTAACGTATGTGCACCACGCTTCTTAAATTCGAGAGTGATTTTTCCGTCTTCAGGAGTGTTGAGCGATGCATTGACAAGCAGGTGCACAAGCACAGCCTCAACCTCTTCGGGATTAAACTTTGCACTCATCTTCGGGGCGTTGACCACAATATTCGCACCCGGCTTCATCAACGGTTTTGCCTCCTCGGCAACTTTCTCGCAGAAAGAAAGCACATTATTATCCTGCATCTCGTAGTGTTCTGAAAGCGAGCTTTCAAGATCTGACAGTTCCTGGATATGAGCCGAGAACGAACGCAATGCCTGCACCGCCGGAAGACGCTGGTCAAGCGTTGAGAGCGTCGGCTCCATCTGTGCCGATATATTGCGTATAAATTCTGTCTTCAGATTATTATGCTCGTTGGCAATCATGATGTTCTTCTTGAGCTTGCGGTTGAGCGCGATGTAGCGCATCAGTATGATGAATCCCACGACAAGTGCAGCTGCAAGCACACACAGCAGAATACCAAGAGTCACGATTATGCCTGTCTTGACTGCAATGGAATGATCTTTTTCCTCTATCGTCTTAAGGCTATCATCATATTTCGCTTTCATCGCCTGAAGTTCATCTTTTGCAGTGATGGCACGAATTGAATCGGTCCAGTTGTTATACCGTTCATAAGTACGGGCGACAAGACGGGCATTGTTAGTGCGCGTCGCTGTCGCTATAAGCTGACGGTAACACTCGTCGGCTTTTTCATAGTCTTTCTCCTTCTGATAATTCTCAATGAGCTTGTTTATGGCAGCGTCACCAAGGGCGTTCTGACCAAATGTATAGTAGTAATTAGCCTGCGAATAAAGAAGGTCGTCAGTCAGCTTACCGCCTGCATTTTTCGCAAATTCCTCCATGTGATTAAGATTTTCTTTAGCTCTTGCAGGATTTTTCAGCTTGATATACATATTCATGCGTTCATTTGCCGTTTTATAATGGAGTTCCGGCATAGTCTTTCCTGATTCCGACTCACCCTGGGCAACAGCCATGTCAACCTTGTTGAGAATATCAAACGCCTCCTTATAGTAATTTTCACGATGGTAAAGTTTTGCCACATTCACAGCCGCCTCAGCAGCTTTAGGATAATTTTTAGCGGCGGCATAAGCATTATAAGATTGCAAAAAATTATAGCGTGCCTTGACATATTCTTTTGCATCAAGCGCACTTTGCGCCTGTTTCATAAGTTCATCACCTCTGCCCTGGGCAAATGTCGCTACAGCACAAAGCAATAAAAGAAGAAATAAAGTAGTAAGTTTTTTCATATCAATAAAAGGGATTATGTCAACAAAGATACTACATTTTTCAAACTACATAAAACTACATGACAGATTTTTGTCAGTCAAGTAAATTTGTCATCGATTTTAACATTAATTACAAATAAATGACACATCACGACTATGGCATTTGGTTTGCTATATGTTATTAGTGATAGAAACTTTTTTTAATTTGCATATATATTATGAGTACGCAAAAAGGAACAATCGGGGTAACCACTGAGAATATATTCCCCGTTATCAAAAAATTTCTCTACAGTGATCATGAAATTTTCCTTCGTGAACTGGTGAGCAACGCAATCGATGCAACAAATAAACTAAAGACCCTCTCTTCATTTGGCGAATATAAAGGCGAGCTCGGTGAGATGAATGTCAAAGTGACAGTCGACAAGGAAGCCGGCACACTCACCGTTAGCGACCACGGTATTGGCATGACTGCCGAAGATATTGACAAATATATAAATCAGATTGCTTTTTCCGGCGCGGAAGAGTTTCTGGCAAAATACAAAGACAAGGCTGAGAACATAATCGGTCACTTCGGTCTCGGATTCTATTCTGCTTTTATGGTAGCGAAAAAGGTGGAAATCCGCACTCTTTCATATAAAGAAGGCGCTGAGGCTGTCTGCTGGTCATGTGACGGTTCTCCGGAATACGAAATGACCCCCATAGAGAAGGCGGAACGCGGTACCGACATCGTGCTTTATATCGACGAGGAAAACAAAGAGTTCCTTGAACAGGCACGTATCGACACCCTGTTGAAGAAGTACTGCCGCTTCCTTCCTGTGCCGGTCATCTCCGGCAAAGAGCAGGAATGGAAAGATGGAAAATATGTCGACACTGACAAAGACAAGGTAATCAACAACACCGAACCGGCATGGACCAAAAAGCCTGCCGACCTCACCGACGAGGATTACCGTAATTTCTATCACGAACTTTATCCCGGTCAGGAAGATCCGCTATTCTGGATTCACCTCAATGTGGATTATCCCTTCACGCTGACGGGTATATTATATTTCCCGAAAATCAAAAACAATATAGATGTCACCCGCAACCGCATCCAGCTTTACTGCAACCAGGTATTTGTGACCGATTCCGTGGAAGGAGTCGTGCCTGAGTTCATGATGCTCATGCAGGGCGTAATCGATTCCCCCGACATACCGTTGAATGTGTCGCGTTCATATCTACAGAGTGACACTGCCGTGAAGAAAATTTCCACTTACATCACCCGTAAGGTTGCCGATCGCCTTGAAGAGATATTCAAAAACAGTCGCGACGAATACGAGAAGAAATGGGACGACATAAAGCTCTTCATCGAGTACGGTATGCTCACTGATGAAAAATTCGCTGAGCGGGCAATGAATTTTGTGCTTGTAAAAGACACGACAGGAAAATATTACACCCTTGATGAATATAAGACGCTTATCGAGGCAAACCAGACCGACAAAGATGGCAATATAATCTATCTGTACACCACCGACCCGGTTGCGCAATACAACTACATAAACGCGGCAACCGACAAGGGATACAGTGTGCTTGTGATGGACGGACAGCTTGACAGCCATTTCATAGGTCTGCTTGAACAAAAGCTTGAAAAATCCCACTTTGTACGCGTAGACTCCGATGTAATCGACAATCTTATCCGTAAGGAGGAGAAGAAAGTCGCCGACCTGACTCCGGAGCAGCGCAACATACTTACCACTGTGTTCAAGTCTCAGATACCGCCGGTAGAGAAAGCTGAGTTCCTCGTGTCGTTTGAAGCACTCGCTTCTGATGCCGCACCGCTCGTAATCACCCAGAACGAGTACATGCGACGCATGAAAGACATGGCGGCTATGCAACCGGGAATGGCATTCTACGGCGAACTTCCCGACAGCTACAATCTTATCGTCAACACCGAACACACTCTCATAAAAGAGATTCGCGACAATGCCGAGAAGGCGATCGGCGAGAAAATTGCGCCCATGAGTGGCGACATCGAGAAGAAAAACGCTGAAATCACGGCAATCCGTGATGCCGCAAAAGATGGCAAGATGAGCGATGACGATACTAAAAAGACTTCCGATCTCGAAGCCGAGGTCAACAAACTGCGCGCCGAAGAGACCAAGACCATAAGCGACTATGCAGCCGGTCAGGAGAAAGTCAAACAGCTTATCGACCTTGCTCTTCTTGGCAACGGTCTTCTCAAAGGTCAGGATTTGAGCAGCTTTATAAAGCGTTCCATCAATATGCTTTAACCGGCAATACGTAATAACCCGAACCGGGCTTCTGCGGGATGAGGATGTAACTGAATACGATTTATTTAGTGCATCCTCATCTTTTTTATGTTGTAAAACATCTCTGCAATATTTCAAATTTGCGCATAATTGTCCATCTTTGCAGATTGATAGTCATTTAATATTTATAGCGAAATAATATGAAGAAATTCTATTCACTAATTTTCTTGCTGACATGTCTCGGCATGGGAATCCACGCCCAGATTGTAACGACCTCGCCTGCAATCCTGCAGGAAAATAGCCGTGACATTGTAATCACCTTTCATGCCGATGAAGGTAATAAGGGTCTTGCCGGACTCACCGAGAAAGACGCCGTGTACGCTCATACCGGTGTGATACTTAAAGGTTCCGACCAGTGGATGTATGCCCCGTCATGGACAGTAAATCAGGATAAGTACAAGATGACTTACGTATCGCCCGACACATGGTCGCTAACCATTCCTGAAATCAACACTTATTACGGAGTAAAGGAAGGGGAAGTCGTTGAGCGGCTCGCTTTCGTGTTCCGCAACTCAAATGGTTCCAAGGAAGGCAAGACTGCTTCGGGAGGCGACATATTTGTCAATGTATATCCTGCCGATGAATTGTCATTGGTGATAACACCCTCTGTTGAGCCGGGTGTGCTTTCAGAAGCGACTACCGTTCATTTCACTGTCAACACGACTTCAGAAGTCGACATCGCCCTTTATGCCAACGACAAGGAGCTTACCTCCGCTAAAAACACCGACAACCTCGCTTACGACTACAATATCGATGCGATGGGCACCACCACGATAAAGGCGACAGCGACAGCAGGAGGCAAGACTATAGAGTCAAGTCTGGTCTACGTGCGTCCTAATGCACCTGTGGCAAAAGAGTATCCGGGAGGTAAGCCGCAGATGGGTGCCGTTCGCGCTGCCGATGGCACAACTTATTTCTGTCTCGCAGCACCGGGAAAAGAGAAGGCAAATATTGTAGGCTCATGGAACGGATATATCCCCTCAGCCGACACATATTATCAGGACTATGAAGGCAACCGCTACTTCTGGTGGAGTGTGGACGGACTCAAAGAAAACACCGACTACATATATTATTATATCGTAGATACAGCCACCAAGGTCGGCGACCCGTATGCGCGTCTCATCCTCGACCCCTCCAACGACAAGTACATCCCGGAAAGCGTATTTCCCGATATGCCGGCATATCCGTCGGCATACGTGACAGGAAATGTGCCTGTAGCCGTCTACAACTCCGGAGCCGACACCTACGACTGGAAGATAAAAGGCTTCAAGGGTGTCGACAAAGACCGTCTTGTAATTTACGAGCTGCTTATTCGTGACTTTACCGGTACTGAGGGACAGGCTAAAGGCAACGGCACACTTGCCGGTGTAATGGAAAAGCTCGACTATCTGCAGAGTCTCGGCATCAATGCCATCGAGCTTCTCCCGATTATGGAATTTAACGGCAATAACTCGTGGGGTTATAATCCTAACTTCTATTTTGCCCCCGACAAGGCATACGGTACTCCCGACGATTACCGCCGGTTGATTGACGCGGCACACGAAAGAGGTATGGCGGTGATTCTCGACGTGGTTTTCAACCAGACCGACGGTCTGCATCCATGGTATAAGATGTATCCGGCATCAAAAAATCCATTCTACAATGCAAGCGCCCCCCACTCTTACAGCGTATTGAACGACTGGAAACAGGAAAACCCGCTCGTGCAGCAGCAGTTCAAGGATGTGCTCCGCTACTGGCTTGAGGCATACAATGTCGACGGATTCCGTTTTGACCTCGTTAAGGGTCTTGGCGATGACGACAGCTATGGTGCCACTTATAATGCATCGACCAATAAATACACCGGTGTCACAGAAGCAAAGACCAACGCCTATAATGCATCACGCGTGGCACGCATGAAGGAACTCCACGCCGCAATGATGGAAGTTAACCCCGATGCCTACTTTATCAACGAGAATCTCGCCGGTGCAAAGGAGGAAAACGAGATGGCAGCCGATGGCGAGCTCAACTGGGCTAACATCAACAACGCATCCTGCCAGTTTGCTATGGGTTGGCCTGAAGGATGCCAGCTCAACCGCTTCTATTCTATCAGTGACGGCCGCACAAAAGGCTCAACTGTATCCTACGCCGAGAGCCACGATGAGGAACGCATGGCATTCAAGATCAACAAATGGGGAGCTGCAGGAGTGAAAGGCGATACTGAAGTCGCCATGCGCCGTCTTGGTTCAGTAGCGGCAATAATGCTGATGACTCCCGGCTCTCACATGATTTGGCAGTTCCAGGAATTCGGTGCAGATGAATCGACCAAGAAGACCGATAGTGCCGGGAATCCTACCGGGGAAAATAATACCAACCCCAAGAAAGTGATTTGGAGTTATCTTGACAATCCCGACCGCGCTGAATTGCACAACACCTACGCAGCTCTCAACGGCATTCGCAACAACAATCCGGGTCTTTTCGGTAACAATGCCACCGCGACTATGAAATGCAACTCCGTAAGCTCGTCAAAATGGGGCAGCGGATTCACCATCAGCCTTTCCGACGGTGCAAAAGAGCTGTATTGTGTAGTCAATCCGGAAGTCACATCCGAAATGAAGATTGCAGTGCCGTTCAAAAACGACGCCTCGGCCTATCATCTCGTTCTGGCAAGTCCCTCCACCACCCCGTCACTATCGGGCAGCGAGGTAACTCTCGCCCCCGGCGCATTTGCCATCTACGGCACTCTCGACATCTCAGGACTTGACAACACCATCGACGACCTCACTCCCGCTGTAACTGTCAAAGGCGGCGTAGGCTCGATAACCGTTGAAGGCGACTATGACACACTTGGCGTCTACACCCTCACTGGCATCATGACCGGCTGCGACAATCTCGCCCCCGGCATTTACATCGTGACCGTCGACGGCACCACCCACAAAGTATTAGTCCGCTAATCACCACTCCTCACCAACAAAAATAGGGTTGCGCCATTTGACGCAACCCTATTTTTTATTTTTACATAATAAGCTAAAAATAGTACCTCATGAAAAAGTAGAGGTCAGTTTCATTTATCTTTACATTTATTCTGTGCTTCAACGTATTCATTTTTGCCGGGAAAGGTCTGCGCGCCTAAAACGCCTGCCATAAACTCAAATACAGTCGAATCATTATAGACTATCAGACACGGGTCGTCGTTAAGGCTGTCTTGTTGCTCAGGTGTAAGCGGGCGATCATAGAACCGGAACGCGTACATACCCATTCCGATACGCCGGAAAAGAATAGTGGAGTAGCCGGTGTGTGAATAGTTGTCGATGTCTATGCCCATACATCCACAGAAATCTTCCAAGTCATTTTCTAACTTCTTCAAATCCTGTTTACTCAAAATGTCGGACTGCAGGGCATCGGATTTATCAAATTCCACATGAAGCCGTGTGCTGTCAGGTAGCATACCGCGATAACGACGGGCTATGTTTCTCATCCAAAAGCCGGTTTCGCCCTTGCAATTCTGCTCCATGATAAATGCATCACATTTAAGTGGCGGCTGATTGGCGAAATATATGCCTATGCCCAATATGAGCAAATCGGCAATGTGAAACCACAGCAGTATCTTATCTGTTTTAGTACGCCTACTGATTGACTTTATAAAAGAATAGATCCAAAACCCGATAATCGGAATAGTAATATAGAAGAATATGATCGCAGCCGCCAACAACATGAACCCGGGTCCGAAATCGTAAGGATGGGACATTTCAAACATAAATGCTAATAGCAAAACCGTGATTATTGCCACAGCAATATATCGCATGAATAGCAGAAATATCTGTCGCTTATTCATAGATTGGTTTGTTTCAGTTTCATTCATATCCTTATATTATGTTTTAGTGCATATTCTTTGGCACTTTCCTCATCAAATGAATCGTCGAGAGGAAGAATGGACACATCTTTCTCCAGGGTCTCGCCATTGTTGAACTCTCCGAAAATCACAATGGCTCCGATTGAATCCAACGGTATCATGGATTGCGGATAGATACCCTTATAGCGATATCGCTCTATTTCAAGCATACCTTTCTTTTCATATAGAATGGCACTGTCAAAGCCGATTATTGATGCCGGGTGTTTCATTATGTACTTGTCAGTTTCGCAATAGACGGGGTCATGTGTCAGGTATGTAATTATGCCACCCACCAGTGCTAGTAGTCCCCAACAAAAAGCATATAATTTAATCAATGCATTCCAGATATACTTCTTACAATGGACAAAATATAGGACAATTCCAGACAAAGCAGCCGACCAGAATATGATGTAACCCAACCGCCAACGCAACTGAAATCCATTCACAAGAATATAAATGGACACAGCAAGCATTACTGCATGGAATGATATCGGCGATATTTTCTGCCACAGTTTCATTTGATATTAATGAAATGGTAATTGAACTCCAGTTTGTCATGGTCAAGAAGTGACTCACCCAACATAACTCTGTCATAAGAAAGGATAGAATCACTACCGGGAAAATCGCGATAGCTGACATACACATCTTTCCCGATGATGCTGTCAAGAGATGGCAAAGAATCTTCTGCTCTAATAGAAATACTCTCTACATGCTCCGCTTCGCTGTTATAAATTCTCAGGTCAGCGTATGAGCCAAATGTTCCTTGCTCAACAATTACTAACTCAGCCTGACCGCCGTCAAAATTTATTGACCCGACTCGCCGAAGAGCATCATGACTTTGGTGAAAGCTTCCAAATAATGCTGCTACAAATACGAATATACCAATCTGAAAGAATGGCAGAAACATTTTGACATGATAAAGTATATCATTATCACTTACGGGTGTAGTCTTTCGCTTGCCTTTTTGGTAATATCCGGCATCCTTAGGAAAGTTATATTTTATAATTATGCCAACATCAGGTACAGGTTTTAATATCTTTGAAACCCATACCGACCCAATAATAGCGGTTGCAGTAAACACGCCAAACAGCCACCAATCTAAGCCCGTTCCAAGCATTATGCCTGCCCCCAACGCTCCTAAACATGACATTATCAAAGATAAGCATAATAACAATGATTTACGACCGCTCAGTTTCATCGCTTGCCTCCTTTCCTGTTAATGAGCCATAGAATGCCGCCCCAAAACAGTACGTTTGCACTGACCAACAGGATATTAGTCAACGTGTCCGGCGAGTCGAAGCAGAATATCAGGCTGAACATGAATAAGAACATGACAACCGCCGAAGCTATGAATTTACCAATCTGATTCTTCTTCACTAAACCTCCTTTCCAAACTCTGTACAAAAGTTCTGACATCCTTAGGCGATAGATTGATAGTAGAATCTTTAGGGAATGACAACCGGGTAAAGTTGTTATTAAAAACCGTCACACTCAAACTGTCATTTCCAAGAAAATCAATATTATAAGTTATGGAATCATCATACATTATTTCTCCTCCTTCGTAATTAATTTCCGCGAAATTGTCTGGAAAAACAAATGTTCCATAAGATTTTTGCGATAACAAAGGTTGTGCGTGATAAAGGCTGTCAATGAGAGCGTTTATATCATTGGTGTGACGATGATATCGTGCCGAATCAATAGGAATAACCCATGCGGCTGGCGATTCCCCGTGCTCTATTCCATACATGCAGCCTTTCAGTGTGTCGACTTTGAAACAGTCTACTTTCCTGTTTCCATAATCATATAACCTGATGCCTCGTGACAGTCCGCGGATAAACAGTCCCTCCTTTTTACCTAATCTATAATGCGGGGCAGCCATCATAATCCCTCTACTTTCATAAAGCACATAATCACCGTCTTCAGCCACAATAAAATGTCGGCCACAGTAAAATAGCAGTGGCAATATAAGAATTGCCGGAATGAGCGAAAACCAGAAATCTATTCTCAACCACCATTTCAGTAATTTAGGTTTTTCAAGACCTCGGCTGACAGGGAGAGCAAGCAATCCAAGGACATAGCCTCCAATCATCAGCCAGCTGATTAAATTCCATCGCCACATCACGCCACTTTCAGTCACATTTATCATCAATATGACAACCGGCAGAAGCGCAATCTGCGTCCACACCATCCACAGCACTATCTTATATCGGAGAGAATCTGACATAGTTAACTCTTATGGTCTATTATTTGTAACTAAGCAAAGTTACAATGAATAATCGACATCAGGTGTGACAAATGTCCCATTTTAGCATGAGTTACTCATAATTAAATATTGCTTTCCTGGTTTCGTGAGTGAATCCGGGCGTTGTACATCTGTTCTTTGATTCCACCATTTTTAAGAAAATCAGCTTTTATAAGATTAATCATCTTATTGAGCATCGAAATGGTCTGATTTATTAAGGTCAACATCATGTTGCAGAACTCTTCATCATTAAGGCGGTTGGCGAGTGAGGAAAAGAATGTTGTGTCATTGTGGTCGCGACAAGTTTTTAACAAATTCACAAAACGTGGATGACTTTGATTCCAGAAGTTAATATGACGTGTCCGCATATAATCTTCGTAATCATTCAATAATTCATGGAGGCTCCCACGTGCCACTCCAAACAGCCTAATCTCGATTTCAGCCGAGGACGCGGCATCAGAGCGACCTTCAACAATGTTCTGTTTCCCGGAACGTGCTGCCTGAAGCATCTGGTCATAAGTACGGTCAGTTTTGGCAATGTGACCTTGAAGAAAGAAATAGGTCAGGTCATAGATAGCCTCTGCCTTATGAAAAACATACAGTTTCCGGTAGCTTGTTTTGGGTCGGGCAAAATCAGGAGTAGCCATAGTTGTTTAGCGTTTATGTGATGAGCTAAGTTAGCTAAATTAGCTGATTAACAGTGTCGCAATTATTCTGTTAATTTAAATGTAATAGGCATTGTAAACCAATAATCGACAGGCTTGCCATTGATTATTGCCGGATTAAATTTGGGTAAGGTATTTACGACTCTGACTGCTTCTTCATCAAGATCCGTAAAGACAGACTTTACGATTTTGGCATCCCCTACCGAACCATCTTCTTTAACTAAAAATTGCACCACAACACGACCCTGAATGTTGGAATCATAGGCATTTTGCGGATATTGAAGATGTTGAGAAATCCATTCATTCAGTTTTTGATCACCTCCGGGAAATGTCGGACAACCACCTACTTCACCGACCGCCTCATAGACATCACTTTGATTGTCTTCAGTGCTGTCGCTAACTTCCTTCACCGAATCAGTCTCATTAAGTAGCTCCGGGTCGCCACATATAGCAAGCTCTGTGACTTTTATAATATGTAATTTTGGCGTTTCGAGTATCTTCAAGGCTTTCATCCCCGATGCTATCCGTAATTTCATTCTGCTCAACGGGCACGACCGGCTCGCCTTGCAAAGTTTCATTTGATTGATTTGACGATGTACCGCTGCAGCCAGACACAAAAATCATGCCTGCCGAGATTCCAGCAAGGGCTATGGCTTTTCCTGCGAGAGAGCGGGCGCGAAGCTGCTGCTCCAAATAGCGCACCTCCGCATCGCATTTGGGGCACGTGCCGAGACAGTCACCCTTATAGCGACATTCCGATGTAATAAACTCAATATCGTTAGCCTCGGCAATCTGCCCCCGTATCTCTTTCAGTATCTTGCAGGTTTGTTTTCCTCGTGCCATAGTCAGTGTTTGCGGATTTGATAGGTGAATAAATCGAGTCGGTTGAAGCCGAGAGCTTCAAGAGCCTTGCGGCTTGCCTCGCGGTCTGTATCGGTATTATAGCCCGGTATCAGCGGTATGCGGACGATGCAGTCGCTTTGGCGTCCGGCATCAGCTATAAGGCGAAGATTGTCAAGAGCAAGGTCGTTGCTCTGACCCGTGTAGTTGCGGTAAATGTCATGGTTCATATCCTTGATGTCGATAATCAGGGTATTGACCACCGGGAGCAGAGCCTCAATGTTTGCCGACGATACGTTGAGCGATGATTCCAGATTAATCTGCCATGCGGGGCCACACAATTCGCTGAACTCACGTATAAACTGCGGACGCAGACATGGCTCGCCACCCCCGAAAGTCACGCCGCCGTTTGTTGCGATGAAATAAAGCTCATCGATGCGCGTCTCGTCATACAGTTCCTCCGGTGAATACTCGCGGAAATGCCCGTCATCGCCCAGCGACTGCGGATTCAGGCAATATCGACAACGGAGCGTACAGCCATGAAAGGCAACAAGCGTAGTGACTCCATCGCCGTCAGTCGAAAGGCGATGCCGTGCGATACCTATTATCTTAGCCCGTTGCTTTTTCATGTGTCTATTATCTGTAATTAAGCGAAGTTAGTGATAATTAATTGGAATAGGTAAACTGCGCGCACGAATAAATACTGCCATGAAATAAATATTCAGCTTCTCGGTACTATTTCGTGCATTTGACAGCACTGGCATAGACTGTTGTTTCATCAAAATCTCATCAATACGACATCTTAAATCTGTCGGTTCTCGCTATCCTGGGATTGGAAAGATTAATCTGAACATTGCCGATAATTAGTTCCCTGTTCATTTTTTCAGAGTCCTCAGATAATCCACTTTCTCCCCATACCAATAACGGAACATGTCGGCATCTCATTGGGATATTTGTCTTGAAATCAACGGCGAATCTCTTTCGCTATCTTAAATACCTTCTTTCCTCATGCCATAAATCTGATGTATATAAATAGGAAAAACAAAATTGCAATTTACCGGTTGGTTATTAATTTTCCCGGGGACAAATAATGGGAACCGATTTATAATCCTAAGCAATTCAGCACTAAGTAGAGAATCGCCTTCGACAATCTTTGGCTCAACCACTCTCCCGGTTTTATCCACTATACATCTTGCGACTATCCGATCTGACCCGGACAAATCTCCAATAGAGTCCGGATATTTGATATGGTCACAGATAAATTTAAGCATCGCGGCATGACCGCCGGGAAACGATGGCGGTTGATGAGGAAAATCGTAAATGCTATCTTCCACCACCTCCTCTGACTCCATCTCTTTAAGCACCTCCGGGTCACCACATATAGCAAGCTCTGTGACTTTTATAATATGTAATTTTGGCGTTTCCTCCTTCTGAAGAGTATCTTCAAGGCTTTCATCCCCGATGCTATCCGTAATTTCATTCTGCTCAACGGGCACGACCGGCTCGCCTTGCAAAGTTTCATTTGATTGATTTGACGATGTACCGCTGCAGCCAGACACAAAAATCATGCCTGCCGAGATTCCAGCAAGGGCTATGGCTTTTCCTGCGAGAGAGCGGGCGCGAAGCTGCTGCTCCAAATAGCGCACCTCCGCATCGCATTTGGGGCACGTGCCGAGACAGTCACCCTTATAGCGACATTCCGATGTAATAAACTCAATATCGTTAGCCTCGGCAATCTGGCGGCGAATCTCTTTCAGTATCCTACAGGTCTGCTTTCCTCGTGTCATAATCAATCGGCATTAAATTGTCAGTCAAATTAAAGCATCGGCAACACTGCCAATCCCATCTCCTCAAATTTATAAAAAATAATCCAAATAAAGTATTACATTTATCATATTGTGATATAATAATCATAGAATCTATCTATTATTCATGCTACACGCTTCATCAGATGCAGATTTTACACAGATTTTTTACAAAAAAACGGCGCGGTGTTGCATTAATCAAATGTTTTATGTAATTTTGCACTCGCTTTATACGCTTTGACAACAAACAAAACATTATAACAACGATGAAAAGAACGTTTCAGCCCTCTAACAGAAAAAGAGTAAATAAGCATGGATTCCGTGAACGCATGTCTACCCCCGACGGTCGTAAAGTGCTTGCACGCCGTCGCGCTAAGGGTCGCGCTCATCTTACTGTAAGCGATACAATCGCCCGCAAGTAATAACATCGGAGACAGCCAACTCATAAAAAGCGCATCGGTCATAAAGTGCCGGTGCGCTCTTTGTGGTTATATCAACTTCTTAATTACAGATTATGACACTTATTGACGGAAAGAAAGTTGCCGACCAGATTAAAGAAGAAATAGGGGCGACTGTCGAAAAAATGGTTGCCGAAGGTAAAAAGCGCCCGCATCTTGCCGCAATCCTCGTAGGACATGACGGCGGAAGCGAGACATACGTGGCTCACAAGGTGCGCGCCTGCGAGCAGTGTGGCTTTAAGTCGACACTTATCCGCTTTGAAGACGATGTGACTGAAGAGAAACTTCTCGAAGCCATCGAGACACTTAACCGCGATGCTGATGTTGACGGTTTCATAGTACAGCTCCCCCTCCCGCGCCACATCTCCGAACAGAAAATCATCGAGGCTATAGACTATCGCAAGGATGTCGATGGCTTCCATCCTATAAACGTAGGCAGGATGTCAATCGGGCTCCCCTGCTATCTCTCGGCGACCCCGGCAGGGATAATGGAACTGATAGCGCGTTATGACATCCCGACCAAGGGCAAGCGTTGCGTAGTACTCGGCAGAAGCAATATCGTTGGCAAGCCTGTGGCAACACTCATGATGCAGAAGCATGTGCCCGGCGACGCTACGGTGACAGTGTGTCACAGCGCCACTGCAAATATCAAAGAGATATGCCGTGAGGCTGATATCATAATCGCCGCTCTCGGCAAACCCGGATTTGTGACCGCCGACATGGTAAAACCCGGTGCCGCTATAATAGACGTAGGCACCACGCGTGTCCCCGACGCTTCACGCAAGAGCGGCTTCCGCCTGCGCGGCGACGTAGACTTTGACAATGTGGCACCTCTATGCTCTTATATTACCCCGGTCCCCGGCGGTGTAGGGCCCATGACCATCTGCTCACTCATGAAGAACACCCTTCTTGCGGGGCAGGGCGCAATCTACGGAAAATAAACTCGTTCCATGCAGTTTTTTGCGATAATGCTATTCACGCTCTCGTCGTTGTTTTCGGGCAACTACGGAGCGTCTATTGTTTTTGCAGGTGATGCCATGCAGCATCAGGCGCAGATTGATGCCGCAAAGAAGGGCGTCGGAGTGTACGACTATTCCGGATGTTTTGATGCAATCGCGCCTTACGTTGATGCCGCCGATTATGCAGTGGTCAATCTCGAGACTCCGCTCGGCGGTGCGCCCTACACCGGCTACCCATGCTTCTCCGCGCCTGATTCTTACCTTGACGCGCTCACAGATGCCGGCTTTGACCTGATGCTTACCGCAAACAACCACACGCTTGACAAGCGCGACAAGGGTCTTGTCAGGACACTTGACCGGCTCGATGCAGCAGGCGTCGACCATATCGGCACCTATCGCAACAGCGAGGAGCGCGACTCTGTGCTACCGCTGCTGCGCGACATCAATGGATTTAATGTAGCTTTCCTGAACTACACGTATGGCACCAACGGTATTTCCTTACGCACCGCCGCCGTGGTCGACTACATTGACCGCGAACTAATCAAAAGCGATATCGCCAAAGCGCGCAGTCATGGCGCGGAAATAGTGACTGTGTGCATCCACTGGGGTATCGAATACGAACTACTTCCTTCACGTCAACAGAAACAGCTCGCCGATTTTCTCGTGGACTCGGGTGCCGACCTTGTGATAGGCGGTCACCCTCATGTGGTACAGCCGATGGAGATGCGCCACAATGCCGACGGGAAAAAAGTACTTGTGGTATATTCGCTCGGCAACTTCATTTCTAACATGAAGACCCGCGACACACGCGGAGGTGCAATGCTGAAAGTCGGACTGACTCGCGATGCCGACGGAATTGCTGCTGTTGACACAGCCACTTATCGTCTTGTTTTCACTGTGCCGCCCGTGAAAGGCTCTAATTTCCGGCTCGTACCGGCGGAAAAGTGCGATGTCGCGATATGGAAGCCTCACTGCAAGGCATTTGAGCAGTCGGCTGAAAACCTGTTTGACAAGCACAATATCGGTGTGCCTCACGACACCACACTGATTCCGTCAGAAAAAATGACACCCTTGGAAATATTTTTACACAAAACATTTGGTACATTACAAAAATAGTGCTACCTTTGCACCATCAAAATGGTGAGTTTAGCTCAGTTGGTTAGAGCGTCGGATTGTGGTTCCGAAGGTCGTGGGTTCGACCCCCACACCTCACCCCTCAAAGGAGATGTCAACGGCATCTCCTTTTTTGTATATAGCAGCTCTCATGGCGCGAGTTGTGTATGTAGCACAACCTTTGACAACAACCAAATCATATTAACCAGCTCCAAATTACATAGTATAGGGATGCCACAGATGTTCGCGATCCCACTGGTCATGCAGTATGTTGTTGTCCATTTGTTCCATTAGATAAACGGATTATAATGCCCCGGCACATCAATACCGAATACAGTTCGCAGGAGTTTAACAGCTTCCTCTTTTGATGTTATTTTGTGTCGCTCTGTAACTTTCGCGCCGGAATATACGCTGAAGACATCGCCGACAATCGTCTTATTGCTATCGCCTGTAAAAATCGAGATTTTCATAAACTTATTGAAGGTAGAGTTACTATGCTTTTCGCAATAAAACGACGGCATTATAAAATCATCATCAATCTGAGGCTCTTCAGTAAAACCTAAAAGCGGTTTCCAGTCCTTGTTTCGTTCTCGTTGCATCAGAACCCATCCATAGAAAGAATCTTTTTCATAGCGATACTCACTTATGGAATCGGATTGCAGCTGTCCTTCCACTAATTCAAGTGGGACACGCGGCGATTCACTTCTGACCCCTACATCGCAGACATATCTTTTGTCATTGAGACTAACAACCAATATTCTATGCCGACGCATCTGGATATGCTCCGGCTCATCCATGAATCTTCCTGAATATTGAACCACAGAATAACCGAGCGATTTCAGCAGATAAAGGAAAAGTCCCTGCAACTCAAAACAATAACCACCGCGTCTGTTTGTTATGATTTTGGTATATAAATCCTTTGGAGCAAGTGAAAGAGGGATATTGTTCAATAAATCCAGATTCTCGTATGGAATATACAGCAGGTGCAGTCTGTGCATCTCCCTAAGATTGTTAACAGACTGCTCAGTACCGCCATAATATTTTATGCGGTCAAAATATGCTTTTATCTGTTCTTCGTTGTACATTCCGCGCATTACTCATGATGTTTGCCGGTTATGTCGTTGGAACGTATACGCAGTACACGGGTGCGGGCAAATGATGCCGGAGGAAATGAAAATATCTCGTCGGTCTTGCCTACGTGCTGTATGAGTCGGTTGAGGGCATGAGTCTTTTCCTGAATATCATCAACGAATTCCACTTGCCCGCTTCCCATCACACTGTCGTATCTCCAGCAGTATGAACATGGGCGCTCGGAAGTCCCTTTGATGAACTCGTTAACGCAATCCATCTGGAAATAAACATCCGGTTTGTTGCGCAGAATTTCTATTTTCTTCCCTTCCATTGCGCAGTGCAGATACATTATTAATGTGTCGCCCTCCCGGTCGTAGCCGAAATTGAGTGCCACAACGTATGGCTTTCCGTTATCCACCATGCCAAGATGCACAACGTTGCATCTGTCAACTATGTCAAAAACACCGTTAATATCTCTGACCTCTCTGTCTGTTCTTCTCATAATAAAATGTTGGTTTCTTGTCGTTTATCAGTATTCTCTTTCTCCGAAAAGGGCGGTGCCGATTCTCACATGGTTGCTCCCTTCATCTATGGCAACCTTATAATCGTTGGTCATACCCATGCTTAATGTGTCGAAGCCTTGTAGTCCCAACCGTCCGTCCTTCTTAATAAGATTGTAGCAGTGCGATATTTCCCGGAAGTCTGAAGCCACATGTTCCATGTCGTCCGTATTGGATGCCATGCCCATAAGTCCGCAGATATGCGTTGCCTTCAAGGATTCAAATCCACGGTTTTCAAAGAAATCCATGAGTTCTTCCACCGAGAAGCCGAACTTGGTTTCCTCGCGGGCGACATGGAGCTGGAGCAGCACTTTGGTCACGACACCGGCACGCAGAGATTCGCGGTCTATGATGTTCAGAAGCCGCACTGTATCTACACTCTCAATCATCTCTACGCGACCAATTATCTGCCTGACTTTGTTTGACTGAAGATGACCGATGAAATGCCACTTTATATCTTCGGGCAGTTGAGGCTGCTTGAAAAGCAATTCCTGCACACGGTTTTCACCGAACCGGCACAATCCGCAGTCGTATGCCTCGCGCAGAACCTCGACCGGATGAAATTTTGTTACGGCAAGCAGTTCCACATTCTGTGGGAGAGTCGCCATAATCTTGGATATGTTTCCTTTTACGTCAACCATAACCTTAATTCCAGTATTTCCCGGTCAGCTCCATTATTCTTACCGCCACTACTGCTGTACCTTTCACCATATTGTCAGGCAACTGACAGCCTGAATACTGAGGAGTATATTTATCCACGATAGCGTTAAGGACTTCTCTCTTCCGGTCTATGTCAGTAACTATTTCAGCTTTTCCTTGTGCAATGACACTCTGATACTCCGTATTGGTATCGCAGGGCTTTCCCTCGGCATCAAGGAGCAGTCCGTCCATTTTGTATATATTAAAGCTGATATCCGGATTAACCTGGATATGGCTTATTTTTTGACCCTTCGGCAGTCCGTGAAAGTAAATGTCTCCATCCGTATATACAAAATGCACCGGCGTTACGTATGGAGTGTTGTCATTCCCTACGGTAGCCAGACATCCGACCTGACTCTCATGTAAAAGCCGGGAAACCTGCTCTGCTGTCAGCTGATGGGTCTTCATTCTATGCTGCATCCTTCTTTCTATTTTGAATTTTGCGCAAAGTTACGGATTGTTTGGACTATCTTTGTAGTCCAGTTTTAATAAATATGAATAGTCCAGAGAGTATTGAATTCTTGCGGCTGTCCGTTGATAAAGATTCATCGGACGCAATCTACATACAGATTGCTGACGGTATTATAGCAGCCATAAAGAATGGTTCGCTCCAGCCGGGTACATCACTCCTAAGTACCCGACATTTAGCGTCGGTGTTACGAATCAACCGGAACACCATCGTGAGGGCGTTTGAAATTCTGTCTGCCGAGGGTTGGATCAGCACTTCGGAACGTCATGGAACTATTGTTTCTGAAAGATTGCCCTTGACATCCATTGCAAAAAAGATACGTCCTCAGACAATCGACAGCGAGGAGGTATTGCAGGGCAACCAGATATTTTTTGATGACGGTATTCCCGACATTACCCGCTCTCCGATAAATGAACTGGCAAGGGCATATCGTCGGGTTTTCAAACAGAAGGCGAAATGGCAGATAATGAACCTGTCCAATAAACTTGGTGATTTGCGTTTCCGGGAGGCTTTGTCTGAGATGCTTAATCAAAACCGGCAGATGCGAACTTGCGCCGCTCAGTTGTGCGTGACACGCGGAAGTCAGATGGCATTATTTTTGACAGCTCACTGTCTGTTGAAAAAGGATGATGTCATATTGGTGGAAAATCCGGGATTCAAACCGGCTTGGGAAACATTTCGGTACACAGGAGCAACGATTGTACCGATAGAAGTGGAGCCGGATGGCATCAGAGTGGATGATGTCGAAAAAATCGTCAAAAAAGGCAATGTCAAGGCCATATATCTGACACCACACCATCAATACCCCACTACCGCGACTTTGAGCCTCAGCAAGCGTTTAAGGCTTATCGAACTTTCCAATCAATATGGATTTACAATCATCGAGGACGACTATGACAATGAATTTCATTTCGGAAAACGTCCTGTGATGCCAATAGCCGCATATGAAGAAGTGCAGAATTATGTGTATATCGGCACATTTAGCAAACTCATCGCACCGGCGATACGTGTTGGCTATATCTACAGCTCCCAGAGTTTTATTGATAAAGTAGGTGAGTTACGCAAAATCGTGGATATGCAAGGAGATAATTTTATGGAACAGGCTTTGCTTGACCTTATTGCTTCAGGCGAACTCCGCAAACACCATAAAAGAATGGTAGAGGTTTATCGAAAAAAGAGAGATTTTTTCGCATCAATGCTGGAAAAATATCTGAAAGACAAAGTTCAGTATAATATTCCAAGCGGAGGACTGGCCTTTTGGTTGACACCTACTTGTAAGAAAATAAATTTGTACAAAATCCGCGAACAGGCCAACAAATCCTATGTAAATTTCTATACTCCTGACCGTTTCAGTTTCTCCGAATCTATATGTGGAATAAGATTGGGGTATGCCTCGCTATCAAACGAGGATTTAGAAAGGGGAATATCAGTATTAGGGAAATGTATGTGACCATTAATTTGAAGAAATCTTCTGAATTACATATCTAAATTGTGCGCTCACCTGATACAAGCAAGAAAAAGGGGTTGCGTCAATTAGACACAACCCCTTGTATAGGAGACTATCGTTAAGATAGTTTATTCAGCGTATTTCTTTACGATAATGCTTGCATTGTGACCACCGAAACCAAACGTGTTGGATAGAGCGGCGTTGACAGTACGTTTTTGAGCCTTATCAAATGTAAAGTTCAGATTGTAGTCAATCTCTTCATCCATATCTTCCGGATCATGGTTGATGGTAGGAGGAATGATATCATCCTGCACAGCCTTCACGCAGAAAAGTGCCTCAAGAGCCCCGGTGGCACCGAGAAGGTGACCGGTCATTGACTTAGTTGAGCTGATATTCAAGTCGTAGGCATGGTCGCCGAAAACTTCCTTGATAGCCTTGACCTCGGAAAGGTCACCAACAGGAGTCGAAGTGCCGTGGGCATTGATGTAATCAATTTCTTCAGGCTTCATTCCTGCATCTTCAAGGGCATTCTTCATCACAAGTTTTGCGCCGAGACCCTCCGGATGAGTAGCAGTAAGATGATAAGCATCGGCAGACATGCCGCCACCAACAACTTCTGCATAAATCTTGGCACCGCGAGCCTTTGCATGCTCAAGTTCTTCAAGAACGAGCACAGAAGAACCCTCACCTATCACAAAACCGTCGCGCGACTTGCTGAACGGACGTGAAGCGGTAGCGGGGCTATCATTGCGTGTGGAGAGGGCATGCATGGAGTTAAATCCACCCACACCGGCGGGGAACACCGCAGCTTCCGCACCACCTGCGACGATAGCATCAGCCTTACCCAGACGGATAAGGTTAAAGGCATCGATAAGAGCATTGGTAGATGATGCACATGCCGACACGACACCATAGTTAGGTCCGTGGTAACCATATTGCATTGATACATGACCCGATGCAATATCAGCAATCATCTTGGGGATGAAGAAAGGATTGTATTTCGGCCCCATTTCCTCATGATGCAACGCATAGTAGCCTGCCTCTTCCTCAAATGTGTGAAGACCGCCGATACCTGCTGCAATTATGACCCCGACGCGATCCTTGTTGATGTCCTCTGCATCAAGCTTTGCATCGGCGACAGCCTGTTCGGCAGCCACAAGAGCATACTGTGCGTAGAGGTCAAGCTGACGGAGTTTCTTACGGTCAAAATGATCTGCCGCATTGAAATCCTTCACTTCACAAGCAAACTGGGTCTTGAATTTAGAGGCGTCAAAATGAGTAATAGGTCCCGCCCCGCTTTTTCCCTCCAGCGCGCTTTGCCAGGTAGAGGCAACATCGTTACCGAGGGGATTAATCGTTCCAAGACCTGTTACAACAACTCTCTTTAATTCCATTTAAAAGTGGGAAATAGAGTTATACGTTTTTTAGTTTTTTGCTGCTTCGATGTAGTCGATAGCATCCTTTACAGTAGTGATGCCTTCAGCTTTGTCATCGGGAATAGTGATGCCAAATTCTTTCTCAAACTCCATGATGAGCTCTACAGTATCAAGGCTATCAGCACCAAGATCCTTAGTGAATTCTGCATTTTCAGTTACTTCGTTTTCATCAACGCTGAGCTTGTCAGCAATAATAGCCTTTACACGAGATGCAATTTCTGACATAATTATAAAATTTAATTAGTAATGATTTTCAATTTTGCAGTGCAAAGTAAGTAATTTTAATTGAATTACTAAAACTTTTCATTGCACAAATGTCCGATTTTTGCGCAGTTGTATAAAAAACACCTATTTATTGGTCTATTTTACGCCACTTTACACATTATTTTATATAAAACGGGAGGCAACGCGATGTTACATTTCTATTACATCATCCATATTATCATTTCCTGAATAGTCTTTTATCATTAACCAACGAGCAAATCCAATCAATTTTGCGTTATAGTTACATTACAATACATCATAATACATTTTTATGAACACAAAATTATTTATCGGAATAGCAACGGCTATAATGGCGTTGACAATAGGAGCCTGCAAAAACGCTGACAGAGACAACTCGACATCAGCGGACATAGACAGCATAACCAACTTTGAAATAAAGCAGACGGTAAAGTCACTTGAACGCAATTATCTCTGTGAAGGCGCAGAAACCTACTATGATGACTCCACCGAAGTCTACAGCACGGTAAGAATCGCAATCGAATGGCCAGAAGAAATGGGAGGATATAATCTTAAGACGCTCCAAGACTCACTGCTCGCCTCTATTTTCGATAAGCCAAAAGCTACGATTGACGCTTCTATGCTCGCATCGGCAGCATCACCGGAAGGGTCTGACCTATTTAAGATGAAACAGATTGACTCAATACCGGCAATGGAGGCGGCAATGGTCTATTCGCGCGACATGATAGCCTCAATAATCACTTTCAGTCCGAATTTCATTTCCTATCAGATAATGACGGCTACATATAACGGTGGGGCACATGGCATGACAGAGTCACATTACATAAACTATGACTTTACCACAGGTAAAGTACTCACTTATGACAATACGTTTAAAGCCGACAGTGAAGCGCAGGTGTTACGCGCGATAAAAGACAATCTGATGACACGCTACAACGTGTCGTCAATGAAAGAACTTGATGACCGGGGCATATTCTCTGACCAGATATATATCAGTAAAAATTTCTACTTGCAAGGATATGAAATCGTATTTCATTACAATCCTTATGAAATAGCCCCGTATAGCGAAGGAAGCATAAATGTAAGGGTACCCTATTTCCAGATTGAGGATTGCCTGAATCCGGAAGTCATACAACTGTTGACCGACAACGATTTTTAAAATCCGTATGGATAAGTGATATCCTGAAGAAACAACGGATGTGGAGGCATGGAGGTACCGGCGGCACAGCGGTCCTTTGCCTCCACAACTTTTTTAAAGCCCTCAATATTCATTTTACCCCTTCCCACTTCCACAAGAGTGCCGACAACCGCACGCACCATATTACGCAAAAACCGGTCGGCAGTAATTACAAACACATGCCGTCCGTCACCAATCTCACGCCATTCCGCACAACTAACATTGCATATATTGGTCTTGACATCGGTATGCAGTTTTGCAAAAGAGGTAAAATCATTTGTATCCATAAGAATCCTGCCACATTCGTTCATAGTCTCAAAATCAAGACCCGGAGGTTCCTGCCAGCTGTGGGCATACAGAAATGGCGACTTCAAGCTATGGGTATAATAATAATAGGTACGTGATGTAGCATCAAAACGGGCATGAGCATCGTGGTGCACAAGAGAAATAGACTGTACGGCGATATCCTTCCCCACAAGTGAGTTAAGACTTGCCATCAATCTCGCATCGATTTCCCTGTGGGGTATTTCAAGGTCAAAATGCGCAACCATTAAGGATGCGTTCACACCGGTATCGGTGCGCCCCGCCCCGGTGACTTTGACCGGGGCACGGAACACCCGAGATAATCCTTCTTCAATGACTGACTGCACACTTACAGCGTTAGGCTGCGACTGCCACCCATGGAAAGGCGCGCCATTGTATGAAAGGCGCATGAAATAACGCTGGGTCATCGGCGTCAATCCTTCTCCAGATAAGTATAGCCGTAGAGACCGGAACGATAGTTACTGAGAAACTCTCTTCCTTCCTCCGGCGTAATCTTTCCGGATTTCATCGAGGAAGTAACCCAGGTCTCGACATTACGCACAAGACGTTTCGGACTGTACTGCACGTAATCAAGCACCTCATCTACAGTCTCTCCATAGATAATCTGATCAATCTCATACCGGTCCTTATAGACGCTTATATGCACGGCATTGGTATCACCAAACAGATTGTGCATGTCACCGAGTATCTCCTGATAAGCCCCGACAAGAAATACACCTATATAATATGGTTCGTGTTCACGGAGAGCATGTACCGGCAATGAACTCGAGGTACCGTTGTTGGAGATGTAATTGGAAATCTTACCGTCGGAATCACACGTAATATCCTGCAATACCGCTGTACGGGTAGGCTTTTCGTCAAGACGCGATATCGGCATTATAGGGAATACCTGGTCTATAGCCCATGAATCGGGCAAAGACTGAAAGAGCGAGAAATTACAGAAATACTTGTCAGGCAACATCTTGGCAATCTTGCGTAACTCTTCAGGTGCATGTTTCAAAGTACCGGCAATCTCTCCTACCTCACGCGCCACTGACCAGAAAAGTTTTTCTATCTGTGAACGTGTCTTTATGTCAAGAAGTCCGAGGCTGAACAAGTCAAGAGCCTCCTCACGTATCTGAAGCGCGTCGTGCCAGCTCTCAAAAAGGCGCGGCTGACTGAGCTTGTCCCATATTTCATAAAGTTCACGGGCAAGTTCATGGTCATCCGGACCGATTTCATGTTTGTCATTCCATTCCGGCAGCGATGTAGTTGCAAGAACGTCGAATATCAGCACCGAATGATGTGCCGTGAGCGACCTGCCGCTCTCCGTAATTATGTTCGGCTGCTTAAGGTTATTTTTCTCGCAGGCATCAACTATTGCCGAAATCGAGTCATTGGCATACTCCTGTATCGAATAGTTCATCGAACTCTCACTTGAAGAGCTGCGTGTGCCATCGTAATCAACCCCAAGACCGCCGCCTATATCCATAAAATCGATATCAAACCCCATCTTGGTCAACTGCACATAAAATTGCGTCGCCTCACGCAACGCGTTTTTGATGCGTCGTATCTTGGTGATCTGGCTGCCTATGTGGAAATGAATCAGTTTAAGGCAACCGGTCATCTTGTTTTTGTTCAGGAAATCAAGAGCCTCAAGCAACTCGCTTGAGTTAAGACCGAACTTTGACTGATCTCCTCCCGATTCCTCCCATTTACCTGAACCGGAACTCGAAAGCTTGATGCGGATGCCGATATTAGGCTTTATGTCGAGACGCTTTGCCGACTCGGCAATCATGGCAAGTTCATTAAGCTTTTCAACCACAAGATATATGCGCCTGCCCATCTTCTGTGCGAGAAGAGCAAGCTCGATATAATCCATGTCTTTATAGCCGTTGCATATAATTAATGCATTTTCAGCTATATTAGTGGCAAGCACTGCATGAAGTTCAGGCTTTGAGCCGGCTTCAAGACCGATATTAAATTTTTTGCCGTGGGATACAATCTCTTCCACGACCTGTCGCATCTGATTGACTTTAATAGGATATATTATGAAATTTTCAGCTTGATAGTTGTATTCCTTGGCAGCAGTCTTGAAGCATCGCGATATCTTTTCCACGCGGTTGTCAAGGATGTCGGGGAATCGCAAAAGCACCGGTGCGGCGACATCGCGCACCTGCAATTCATCAAGCACCTCCTTAAGGTCGACGGAGGCATATCCCTCCCGGGGAGTGACGATTACATGTCCTTTGTCGTTGATGGAGAAATATTTAAGTCCCCACCCGTTGATATTGTACAGCTCTGCGCTGTCATCAATACGCCATTTTCTCATCGGCTGAAAATTCTATAATTATACAATTTTATTAAAATCGGACACAAAGATAACGACTTTCGGTAAAACTGCGAAATTACATGCCTCCAATCATCAGAAATCAACGACAGAAATCTCTGTCATGCCCGGCTTGAATATCTTTCCTTTCTTAACACCGGGGGTGCCATAATGTTTCCATTCGATATTATCCCAGTCAATCCTGTCGGTAGACTGCGCAACCGCAGCATGAGGGATAACAGCTCCGTCACGCACGAGAATCACACAGCGCAAATCGCCGTCAGCCTTGATATCGCGCCATCCGGGCGCATATCTCTTTCCTGACTGGTAATCAATCCAGTCGGCATCACCCGGCAGATAGACATTACGCGACTCCACATTTTCAAAAAGAGGGGCGACCATCATCTGTGAACCAAACATGTACTGGTCATCAACCGACCATGCTCCGGGATCGTCGGGAAATTCCACCAAAAGGGCACGATACATGGGCAGACCGGTTTCGGTACATTCCTTCGCCTCGGTGTAAATATAAGGCATGAGAGCATATTTAAGCTCGGCACATTTACGGAAATAATCGGTAAACTCCTTATTATCGTAAAGCCATGGCTCCGTGGGAGGCGCTCCGTGGGCACGACTGTGGGACGTAAGGAATCCCATCGGAAGCCAGCGACGATAAAGTTCCTCAGGGGTACTTGTCACAAAACCGCCTATGTCATTGCTCCAGAAACAGAAGCCGGAAAGGCCCAGTGAAAGACCGCTTCTGACCGTGCCTTCCATGCCTGTATCGGTCGATGCGGCATCGCCGCCCCAGTGAAGCGGATAGCGTTGGCTTCCCGACCATGCCGACCTCGCCCAGATGATGTTTTCACCATTCACTTTACGGGTCACATCAGCTACCGCCTTGTTGTAGCGTACCGGATATATATTGTGTTCATACCATCCTGTGCTTCCGTTATCGTAGACCGCTTCTATAGGAGCGGCTTCCCCGAAATCCACCTTAATGGCACCAACGCCCATAGACAGGAGCTTGCCGAGCTTTTCCTGATACCACTCCACTGTGGCAGGATTAGTAAAGTCGAGTACAGCGTCTTCGTAAGGGAGTGTACCCTTGCCGTTTTTCACCGCAAGGCCTTTTTCCACGAGTTCAGGGAAATATTTGTTACCGGGGACAAAATAAGGCAATTGCCAGAGGCTGATATGGAAGCCCTCTTTCTTAAGATCGGATATCATCTTTGCAGGATTTTTGAAACGCTCCGGCGAGAACTCATAGTCACACTGCCAGTCGACATCAAACCATCCCGTATCAAAGTGAATCACATCACTCGGAATCTTGTTGGCACGAAGTTGACGCGCCACTTCCCTACCCTCATCTTCAGTAAAATAGGAGATACGGCTCATCCAGGTGCCAAACGACCACAGAGGCGGCATTTCGGGGCGACCGGACAGAGCCGTGTATTCACCCAGAATCTCTTTAGGATTACCGAAAAACACAAATAAATCCATCTCCTCATCAGCCATGAAAAGCTTGTTGGCGCCTATATAGCTGCGCCCTACATCGGCAGTCACAGGAGCCGAGGTGTGCATGAACATTCCATAGCCCCTGTTGCTGAAGAAGAAAGGTATGGGCTTATACATATCAGGGGTTTCCGGTCCTTGCGGGTCAGTCACAAAAAGATTCAGTTGCTGACCTACCTTGTCAAGAGGTGTAGCCGACTCGCCAAAGCCGTAAATGCGTTCACCCGGAGAAATCGACCATACGGGATTGATGCTCCGGGAATTGTCGCTTCCCCGCTTAATGAAACTAAACGGCGCTACCTTGACCTGGGTGCTGTCGTTATCACTCCACACTCGTGTGCGCGTAAGCTCTTTGCCTGATGCATCACGAAGCACGAGACGCCAGGGATAACCCGCTATTTCAAGCGAGCCATAAGGTGAAGTATAATATATGTCATCCCCCTCGCGTGATATCTTCCACTCCGAGCTATCATAAACGGGCTGCCCGGCGAGCATTACCGATTCATAGTCATTCTCCTTGGGAGTGACGGGGGAGGTATAGACACGGATACGCAGCGTACGCGCATTAACCGGCACCACAGTAAATGACAGACGGGGATTCTGCGGATACGCCGTGTCAGGGAAATCAAGCGATTTCAACGGCTGGTGAAGGTAGGTATTGGCATTGAATGCCTGCCGTGGCATAAGCTGCTGCCGTTTCCATTCCACTATTCCCGTACCATCCGCCGTATTAAACGAGACAAGACTGTCAGCAAAGAAATATGTATTACTTAGGTCTGAAAAATCACGGCTCATATCCTTTGTCTGCGACAGCAGGTATGCAGAGCCGGCATTACTTTTGGTCTCTCCGCTCATGGTTACGGAGACCATGCAGGCGGCACAAAATGTGATGCCGCCGACTAAAAATCGGTTGATTGTCATTGCAAATATGATATTTCCACAAATATATACATCTTTTTCGGAAAAGAATGCAAATGAGAGTATAAAATGTCGTATATTTGTCGTTACAAAATATTCCAACAACCAAAGTTATATAACCAATCAATCATTATGAACAGCAAGCTATGCTATTCGGTAGTATTGGGCACAGCGGTGCTTCTCACCGGCTGTGGCAAGAAGATGAATCAGTTTAAGGCTGACTACTTCACCGTTAATCCCAATCCCCTTGAAGTGGTAGGCGACAAGGTCCCCGCCACAGTTACAGGTAATATCCCCGGTAAATTTTTTGTAAAGAACGCCGAAGTCACCGTAACTCCGTATCTTGAGTTCGGTGGTTCGGAAGTAGCATCTGCGCCCTACACTTTCCAGGGTGAAAAGGTGCGTGGCAACAATCCCGTGGTAAACTACGAAAACGGCGGGACAGTGACCATTCCGGTACAGTATGCTTACAATCCCGACATGCGTAAGAGCGACCTGTCACTCGCCTTCACAGTCAAGCAAGGCAATAAGCAGTACGTGCTTCCCCGTGTGAAAGTCGCAACGGGCGTTGTAGCAACCGCTGCACTTGCCGATGCCGGCACCGTGACTCCTGCGATTGCTGCTGACAAATTCCAGAGAGTGATTAACGAGAAATTTGACGCTGACATAAAGTTCCTTATCAACCAGGCGAACATCCGCGACGGAGAGCTCCGTTCGGCAGGAATGCAAAACCTCCACAAGGAACTTTCTGAGGCAAACGATGACAGCCGCCGCGAAATCAAGGAAATCAACGTGACCTCTTACGCATCGCCCGATGGTGGCGTGAAGCTCAACACCAAGCTTGCTGAAAACCGTGAGAAAAACACTGTAAACTATGTGGAAGGACGTCTGAAGAAAGACCATATCAGCGAGTTTGGCGAACTTACTGCTGACTTCACTCCGCAAGACTGGGAAGGCTTCAAGAAACTCGTTGCCGCAAGCAACATCCAGGACAAGGAGCTAATTCTCAGCGTACTTTCAATGTATAAGGATCCCGAACAGCGCGAACGCGAAATCCGCAACCTGTCATCGGTATTTGACCAGCTCGCCGAGGAAATCCTCCCCCAGCTCCGTTATTCACGCATCACGGCATCAATCGACGTGATCGGCAAGAGCGACGAGGAAATCATGAACATCTACAAGGTCAATCCCAAGGGTCTTACCGTAGATGAACTTCTCTATGCAGCAACCCTTACCGACGACAATGACCAGCGTATCCAGATTTACGACACAGCCGCAAGCATCTACCCCAACGATTACCGCGCATTCAACAACCTCGGTATGTGCCAGTATCTCGACCAGGACTACGAAGCTGCACAGGCATGCTTCGAACAGGCAGCAAAAATGGCTCCTGAAAGCGGCGAGGCTCAGATGAATCTCGGTCTTGTATCGCTCCTTAACAACAACTACAAGGACGCAACCGCACGCTTCGGTAACGCAGCCGGAGTTCCCGCCCTCGCCGATGCTCTCGGTGTTTACTACATGAAGCAGGGCGACTACAACTCTGCAATCCGCGCGTTTGGCGACAGCAAGAGCAACAACGCTGCCCTTGCCCAGATTCTCAACAAGGATTACAGCAAAGCCAAGGCTACTCTCGGCGGCATCGACTATCCCGATGCAACCACTTACTATATCGCAGCCGTACTCGGTGCCCGCACCAACAATAGCGACATGGTATTCAATAACCTCCGTGAAGCATTCAAGCTTGACAACAAGCTCGTGGACCAGGCGAAGACCGACCTTGAGTTTTCTCGCTTCAACCTCAGCAGCCTCTATTAATTACGAGACCATACATAATTAATATATGTGCGCAGTGATAAAATCATTGCGCACATTTTTTATTGCCGTTTAAATAATTATTCTTATCTTTGCATACACAAACAATAACCATGCGGTAATAGCTCAGTTGGTAGAGCATCAGCTTCCCAAGCTGAGGGTCGCGAGTTCGAGCCTCGTTTACCGCTCACAAAACAAAGGACTGAACGACAGCACATTAGCCAAGTTCAGTCCTTCCCTTTTACCAGATTTTCATACGGGAAATAATATAATAAATGGAGGCTGTGTTGCGCAAATGCGCAACACAGCCTCCGCTGATATGGGTTGTTGAATTTAGTTGGTCTTGCTTTCAACCTCCGGGGCGATGAGCTTATAGCCCTTGCCATGAATGTTTATAATCTCGATTGAGGGATCGTCTTTCAGGTGCTTACGCAGCTTGGTGATATAGACATCCATCGAACGGGCGTTGAAATAATTGTCATCAATCCAGATGGTCTTGAGGGCGAAGTTACGTTCAAGTATTTCGTTGACATGAGCACAAAGCAGGCTCAGCAACTCCGACTCCTTGGTAGTAAGCTTAGTCACCTTGTCGTCAATCATTAACACTTGTTTCTGAGTGTCGAAAGTAAAGCGACCAATCTTGTACATGGTGATTTCCTTTCCTTTCTTTCCCTTCACGCGACGAAGGATAGCCTCGATACGGAACACAAGCTCTTCCATTGAGAATGGCTTTGTGATGTAGTCATCGGCTCCAATCTTGAATCCTTCGAGTATATCTTCTTTCAATGACTTTGCAGTAAGGAAAATAATAGGCACCTCTGAATTTACGGTGCGGATTTCCTGCGCCAAAGCGAAGCCGTCTTTCTTAGGCATCATCACATCCAGCACACAGAGATCGTACTTACCTTTCAGGAACGCTTTGTAACCAGCCTCCCCGTCGGGAAACAAATCGGCGTTGAAGCCCTTTGCCTGGAGATATTCCCGCAGCAACATGCCAAGATTTTCATCATCTTCGCATAGTAATATACGCAAACGCTCTTCCATAATAATTTAGTTTTTTGTAAGTGGTAATATAATTATAAATGTTGTTCCTACTCCGTATTCACTCTCGACGCGTATGTCGCCTTTAAGCTCCTTCACCATCTTGTGAACATACGCAAGACCGAGACCGAATCCTTTCACGTCATGACGGTTGCCGGTAGACACACGGTAAAATTTCTCAAAAATCTTTTTGAGGTCATCGCGGCGTATGCCTATACCATTATCCGATATCCGTATCTCAAGACGATTACCCGAAATGTCTTCCGTGCCGACCTTCAGTTGTAGCGGTTCATCATCCTTACGGTATTTAACCGCATTGTCGAGAAGGTTGAAAATCACATTGGTAAAATGCATTTCATCCACCTCGACAATCGAATCACCGGCAGCCAGGTCACTCACTATTTTTCCGCCATAGCTCTCGACTTTCAGTTTGAAGGTTGACACAATGTTGGCAATAGCCTTGTTGGCATCAATCTCCTGCAGGCGTAGAGTAGCTTTTTGACGGTCAAACATCGACATTTGCAACACTTTTTCCACCTGAAAGCGGAGACGTTTTGTCTCATCATTGATCACGGTGGCGATATGCTGCATCATTGCGGGCGATTTCCTCACCGAATCGTCGTTAAGCATCTGCGCGGCAAGTGATATCGACGATATCGGTGTCTTAAACTCATGGGTCATGTTGTTGATAAAGTCATTTTTCATCTCCGTCAGACGTTTCTGCTTGAAAGCGATGATGATGGTGTAAAGAAACACTATCAACAATATTATCGTGAAGATGAATGACGGTATCATCAGTTTCACCGATGAAAGAATGTAGTCATTCTTAGTCGGGAAATATACTTTCAGATAGTTGGTGCGACTTGCAGGATCGTTGGGAAACAGCGTCTGCACAAACATATTGTTACGGTCTATGTCGGCACTGTTGTACCCTGCCGATTTATATATCACACGACCGCCACGGTTGACCACCGCAAACTCAAACGGCAGGTTAAGCCCGTTGTTCTCAAGCTCCGAGTGAAGATATCCGTCAACCACAGCAGAATCGGCACGCTCCTGGATGGGGCGGTTGCTCGACTGGCTCAGTATATTTAATATCACCTCATTAAGCAGCCCGCGCTGGTAGAGATACTGACCGCGTATGCTCTCCTGCATGTTGCTGTAACCGCTTTTAGGTGTCTTGTTTTCAGTCTGCGGGAGCGACTTAAGGTCGCCTTGTATGGTAAGATTAGCCTCAAGTCCCTCAGGCGTGGTAAATGAATAGTTAAGACTGCCTATACCATTCATTTTCTTTGTATCGACCTGAGAATATATAGAACTTTCTATCGCGGCGGCATCTTCTTCAAGGAAATGGCGGGTCTCATCTTGCTCCAGCGTGGTGGAAACGCTGTAGAGGCTACGCCGTACTCCTTCAACAAACTGGTCGTCGCGCATCCTGATCATGTCATTCATATACATGACCTGTATATACAACAACCCACCGAAGGTGAGAGCCATTATAATTGTCAGAAACCAGATAGTCGCTTTCTTCATTTCAATTAGCTTCCTCGCTTAATGTATAAGCTTTTTTTATAATTATATAATGTTAACAAATGCAAGCGTTAAATGTTTTTGCCCTTGTTGAAAAAGGACCGGTCAAATTAACACTTAAATGCAAAATTAACATAATTGTGTGAAAATCCAAAAAAGTTCACGAGTTTTTAGATGTTTTTAGTTGTCAGATTTCAGTTTTCAGCATTCACATACTAACAGGCATATCTATCAGGTAGAAAATGACGCTGCGGAAACTATACCGTAAACCGTGGAGTCTTTTTGAGTGTTATTTCATCAATTCATATTTTTTATGTATTTTTGAGCCAAAATTTATTTATATAACTGTATAGATGAAAAATATTCTGTTGCGCAGTTTATCCGGCACAATCTATGTGGCACTTATTGTTGCAGGCGTGCTTGTGAGCAAGTGGACCGTGCTTGCCCTCTGCCTATTACTCGTCATACTCGCCCAGATAGAGTATTTTACGTTATATAGCCACGACGACGCTAAACGTCGCCGCATCATCTGTGTCGCCGACACCGTGGGGGCGATGATACTGACAGGAGGTGTGTGGCTGCTTACCAACTATTTCTCTGCAATAGGGCTTATGGCATACCTGATATATCTGCTGTTCAGGCTTGTGATGCAACTTTATATCAGCAAAGACACTCCCCTGTCGACTCTTGCCTACTCTTTCATGGGGCAGCTCTATATCGCATTGCCAATATCCCTGTTGCCAATACTCGAGCCGCATATCGCGCTCGCGATGTTCATATTCATCTGGCTGAACGACACCGGCGCTTTCATAGTAGGCTGCTCTATAGGACGTCACCCGCTCTTCCCCCGCATTTCGCCCAAGAAATCATGGGAAGGTTTCTGGGGAGGTATAGTGTTCTGCATTGCGGCGGCGATACTTTTCGGCACTTTCTGGCCTGACTATTTCATGTCAACTCCCATCGGATCAATGCCCATCGGAGTATTCATAGGAATGGCATTCACGGTGTCGATATTCGCCACATGGGGCGACCTTGTGGAATCGCTTTTGAAGCGCACTCTCCACGTCAAGGATTCAGGACATATCATGCCGGGACACGGTGGCATACTCGACCGCATTGACTCGCTGTTATGCGTGTTGCCCGCCACACTGTGCTATCTGTTTTTCACTGCGAATCTATAATAAAATTCATATCATAAATCCATCACATTATGAGCGACCAACGCTATGACATGAGGGGCGTATCGGCATCTAAGGAAGATGTACACAACGCCATCAAAAATATCGACAAAGGGTTATATCCCAAGGCATTCTGCAAGATAATCCCCGATTATCTCGGTGGCGACCCGGAGTATTGCAATATCATGCATGCCGACGGGGCGGGCACAAAATCTTCGCTCGCATATATCTACTGGAAAGAGACCGGGGATTTAAGTGTATGGAAAGGCATCGCACAGGATGCCCTCATAATGAACATCGATGACTTGCTCTGTGTGGGCGCAACCGATAATATCCTCGTAAGCTCGACTATAGGACGCAACAAGATGCTTATTTCCGGCGAGGTTATCGCCGCAATCATAAACGGCACGGAAGAACTGCTTGACGAATTGCGCGAAATGGGCGTGACCATCTATAGCACCGGTGGCGAAACCGCAGATGTGGGTGATCTCGTGCGCTCGATTATAGTAGACAGTACTGTAACCTGCCGTATGAAACGCAGCGATGTGATAGACAACGCCAACATAAAGGGAGGCGATGTAATCGTAGGACTTGCCAGCTACGGCAAAGCCGACTATGAGCATGAATATAACGGCGGAATGGGTTCAAACGGTCTCACCTCGGCGCGTCATGACGTGTTCTGCCATGAGCTTGCCGTAAAATATCCCGAAAGCTATGATGCAGCAATGCCCGAATCGCTTGTATATTCCGGTAATATGCACCTGCTCGATGAAGTAGAAGGCACACCGCTCGATGCGGGCAAACTCGTACTCTCTCCTACCCGCACCTATGCGCCGGTAATCAAGAAACTCCTTGACGAAATGCGCAAAAAGATTCACGGCATGGTACACTGTTCCGGCGGTGCACAGACCAAAATCATGCACTTTGTCACCGATAAACATGTAATAAAAGATAACCTCTTCCCTGTTCCCCCGCTATTCGACATGATTCAGCGCGAGTCGGGCACCGACTGGAAAGAGATGTACAAAGTGTTCAACATGGGACACCGTATGGAAATATATGTTGCGCCCGAAGACGCAGCCCACGTCATCGAGATTTCCGAGTCAATGGGCATTCCGGCACGTATTGTCGGAAGAGTCGAAGACGCCGAGACAAACAAGCTGACAATCATTTCCGAAAAAGGTACATTCGAGTATTAACCCCGATGCGAGGTCTTTGTCTGTTAACACTCCTCCTGCTTGTCATCCCGGCGCTAAGTCCGGGGTGCAAGCGCGGACATTCCGGAGTCACTGACAACAATGACTCAATACACCCGTTGCCCGACACGCTCCGCGTCGGCACTCTTTACAGCCCTACTTCCTATTTCATCTACCGCGAAGAGAAGATGGGCTACGACTATGACCTGATATCGCGATTCGGGAAAGACAAAGGGATTGTAATCGACCTTGAAGTGGCTCCGAGTCTTTCAGCACTCATTGAGATGATGGATTCCGGGAAGATTGATGTCGCGGCTTACGAGGTACCTATCACTGCGGAATATCGCAATCATGTGATACCGTGTGGCACGGAAAACATCACCCACCAGGTACTCGTACAGCCCAAAAAGGGACAAGACGAGCGCATCACTGACGTGACTCAGCTTGTAGGCAAAGAAATCTATGTCGAGAAAGACTCGAAGTACCAGCACCGTCTCAACAACCTCAACGACGAGATAGGCGGTGGTATCATAATACATACCGTCGCGGAAGACACTCTCATCACCGAAGACCTTATTGAAATGGTATCCAACGGAAAGATTCCGTTGACAGTCGTCGACAGCGATATCGCGCAACTCAATAAGACCTATTACAACTCCCTTGACATCGGCATGGAGATAAGTTTTCCGCAGCGCTCTTCATGGGGTGTCACTCCGGGAAAAGAATGGCTTGCCGATAGCATTGACACATGGTTTGCCGACAGTGAACCGCAAAACATGCAGGCGCGTCTGCTTAAACGCTATTTCGAGCTTAGTAAAGAGAATCCGGAATACAACATTGACCTTTCGCGAGGGAAAATATCGCCTTATGACCACCTGTTCCGCAAATATGCGTCGCAGATTGACTGGGATTGGCGCGTACTTGCATCTCAGGGGTATGCCGAAAGTCACTTTGACTCGACGGTGGTATCATGGGCCGGCGCACGCGGCATCATGCAGATCATGCCACGCACTGCAAACGCGTACGGACTACCGGCATCTCAGATTACAAATCCGGAAGCTAATATAAAGACTGCCGTAGCCATTATAAAAGACCTTGACAATTCGCTAAAGAAACATGTGCCTGACCCTACGGAACGGCGCAAGTTTGTCCTGGCTGCATACAATTCAGGCATAGCCCATATATATGACGCGATTGCACTTGCAAAAAAGTATGGCAAAAATCCTCAGGTGTGGAGCGGCAATGTCGAGGAAGCTCTCCTGATGAAGGCTAATCCGGAATATTACAATGACCCGGTATGTAAATTCGGCTATTTCCGAGGGCGCCAGACAACGCAATACGTAATAAAAGTGCTCGATTTTTATGAGCGGTGCAGAAAGCAGATTGCGGTCTAATAAATAACAACCTATTCATTCAATAAACCCAAACAAAAAACTTTCTATTATGAAAAAGAAGTATCTTAGCGTTGCAGTAGTGCTTGCCTTAGCGGCATCAATGGTGTCGACCTCTTGCATCGGCAAGTTTGCATTAACAAACAAACTGCTTACATGGAACAATACAATAGACAATAAATTTGTCAACGAGCTTGTGTTCATTGCATTCTGGATTATTCCTGTTTACGAGGTGGCAGCAGCAGCCGATTTACTCGTAATCAACAGCATTGAGTTCTGGAGCGGAAACAATCCGGTCGCATGCGGTACAAAAGTCATCGACGGTCAGGACGGGAAGTATATCGTGGAGTGCGACCAGAATGGCTACACAATCACAAGCGAAAACGACGGCAGCGTTGTGCGCCTCGACTTCGACGACAGCGACCGTAGCTGGAGTGTCAGCGCCAATGGCGGCGAAAGCTACAAGCTGATGACATTTATCGATGACACTCATGTCGAAATGATTGCCCCCGACGGAACCATGCAACCGGTAGAACTGTCACACGGGGGAGTGCTCGCTTACGAAAGCATCGCAACAGGAAAGATGTTTGCGCGCCGATGAAGAAACGCGACATTGTATTTACAGCATTGGTTGCAACTACGCTTTCAATCAATGCAGCTGAACTACCCGACCTTGCCAAACCGCTCAACATACCTCTTTTGTTGAGCGGTAATTTTGGAGAGCTGCGCAATAATCACTTCCATTCCGGACTCGATTTCAAGACACAGGGGCGTACAGGATTTCCCATATATTGTGCAGCCGACGGATATGTGTCGCGCATCGTGGTATCGCCCTGGGGATTTGGACGAGCCGTATATGTTGTACACCCCGACCTCAGTATCACTACGGTTTACGGACATCTTGATGCATTTGCCCCTAAAATCGACAAACGTGTCCGCGATATCCAGTATGAGCGCGAGACATTTTCAGTCGACTTGTCATTCACGCCCGGAGAAATCCCCGTTACCAAAGGTGAACGTATCGCGACAAGCGGCAACGCGGGGTCGTCGGGCGGTCCGCACCTCCACATGGACATCAGAGATACCGACAGCGAGGATCCGCTCGACCCGATGCCTTATTTCAAGAAATACATCAAGGATGATATAGCACCCGAGATACGGTCAATCGCCCTCTATCCTGTAAAAGGTGAGGGTGAAGTAGCGGGGAAAACGACACCCGACATTCACCTTCCTGCTGCCTTCAGGCAACCGTTCACAGCATGGGGAAAAGTGATTGCAGGCATAAAAGCATACGATAAAATGACCGGGACCGCCAACATATATGGAGTGAAGCATCTGTCACTCACAGTTGACGGCAAAGAAGTATATCGGCGCACCGTGGACCGCTTCAGCTTTGCCACTACGAAGGCTGTCAACACACTTGTGGACTATGCCGGAGTAATCAACAACGGGTCATGGACCATGTGGACTTACCAACCGGCATCTGCGCCTCTTGGCTATATGGTAGAGGCTGTAGAAAGAGGCATAATCGACATAAATGAGGAAAGGGATTATAAGTGTGAATGGACATTGACCGACGAACATGGCAATACACGTAGGCTTCCGTTTATAATTAAAGGTGTGAAAGAGCCGATTACTGCAAAAGCTGCCAAAGGGGACCGGTTTAATCATGACGGGAAGAACAGCTGGACGGGCGACGGGATTAGAGTCGTATTACCTGCAGGGACACTTTACGATGATATCGATTTCACTGTCACCGCGACACCATCGGCATCCTACTTGACGCCTGTCTACAAAATTGCCGACCGCACCATACCTGTCGCCGGAGAATATACGGTTGAAATCGACCTGTCGAGTGACACCATTGCCGACAAGCAAAAATACGTACTTGTCCGTACCGGCGGCAAAAGAGTGACCCGCGTGGATGCCACATACGACAATGGCGTAATCAAAGGCTCGCCAAGCTCATTCGGTTCATTTGCCGTTACTACAGACACGCGACCGCCTGTAATCAAACCGGAACTACCGGCGACATGGAGAAAGAAAAGGAAAATAAGTTTTATTATCAGTGATAATCTCAGCGGGATAAGAAGCTGGCGAGGTGAAATCGACGGCAAATTCGCACTGTTTGAACTTGACGGAAAGACCGGACGACTCAGCTTCAGGATGGATGAAGAACGAATTCCCTTAAAGAAAAATCACGAAGTGACGCTAACAGTGACCGATGCCGCCGGCAATGTCGCGGATTGGCATGGTGAATTTTGACATCATCCAAATTTTTAATCGCATACTTGCTTTTGTAGCGGCAAAACATTATCTTTGCCCTATAACTACTCAAAATCAAAAAAATAATACCAACATGGAGAATGAAGATTTGATGAAAGAAGTAATCGCGAAAGCTAACAGTTGGCTTGGAGACGGTTACGACGAAGAGACGAAAGTTGAAGTACGTCGCATGCTTGACGCCGAAGATAAGACAGAACTTATTGATTCGTTCTATCGTGACCTTGAATTTGGCACAGGTGGTCTACGTGGCATCATGGGAGCCGGAAGCAACCGCATGAACAAGTACACTGTAGGAGCAGCCACCCAGGGTCTTGCCAACTATCTGAAGGTAGCCTTCAAGGATCTGCCCGAAATTTCGGTTGTAGTAGGTCATGACGTGCGTAACAACAGCCGCCTTTTCGCAGAAATAGTAGCAGACGTATTTTCGGCAAACGGCATAAAGGTGTATCTGTTTGACAGTTTCCGTCCTACTCCGGAATTGTCTTATGCCATCCGTGAACTCGGTTGCCAGAGCGGTGTCAACATCACTGCATCTCACAACCCCAAGGAATATAACGGCTACAAGGCATACTGGTCAGACGGCGCACAGATTATTGCTCCTCACGACACCAACATCATAGAATATGTAGAGAAAATCGCAGGTGTAGGAGAAGTGAAATTCCATGGCGACAAGTCTAAAATCACTATCATCGGTGATGAAATCGACAAGAAATTCCTTGCGGCAATCAAGGGTCTGCAGCTCAGCCCCGATGCCGTAGCTAAATATCATGACCTGAAGATAGTGTACACCCCTATCCACGGCACCGGTGTGAAACTTATCCCCGAGTCATTACGTAACTACGGATTCACCAATATCATCAACGTGCCGGAACAGGATGTGACGAGTGGTGACTTCCCCACTGTAGAATCGCCTAACCCTGAAAATCCCTCGGCGATGGCGATGGCAATCGCAAAGGCAAAGGAAGTAGGTGCCGACCTTATCCTTGCTTCTGACCCCGATGCCGACCGTATCGGTTGCGTACTCCGTGATGACAACGGCGAGTATGTGCTTATCAACGGCAACCAGATTGTCATGATACTTCTCAACTATATCATGACCCGTAACAAGGAAATGGGTAAAATCACCGGTAACGAGTATATCGTAAAAACTATCGTCACCACCGAGACCATCAAGTCAATCGCCGACAAGAATGGCTTCAAGATGTATGACTGCTACACCGGCTTCAAGTGGATTGCAGCCGTAATCCGTGAAAACGAAGGCGTAGGGCGTTATCTTGGCGGTGGAGAGGAAAGCTACGGCTTCCTTGCAGAAGATTTCTGTCGCGACAAGGATGCAGTATCGGCAATATCATTGATGGCAGAGGCACTCGCATGGGCAAAGACCAAGAACATGAACTTCCTCCAGATGCTTCAGGATATCTATATCAAGTACGGCTATTCTCACGAAGCAGGTATCTCGTTGGTACGCAAAGGCAAGTCAGGAGCCGAGGAGATTATCGCCATCATGAAGGAATTCCGCGCCAATCCGCCTAAGCAGCTTGCAGGAAGCGACGTTGTGCTTGTTAAGGATTATGCCGACCTCAATATGAAAAATCTGAAGACCGGTGAAGTCACAAAGATGGATATGCCTACAACAAGCAATGTGCTCCAATATTTCACTGCCGACGGCACCAAAGTATCTGTACGTCCCTCAGGAACAGAACCTAAGATTAAATTCTATGTTGAAGTGAGAGGTGTCATGAACAGTGCTGCCGACTATGAGAAGGCAAACAACGAGGCTGATGCCAAGATTCAGCAGATCAAGAAAGATCTCGGTGTTGACTGATAGACCTATATTAATTGACGAATAACATTTACGGGCGATCCCACATCACAGGCGGTCGCCCGTAATTTAAGTGATTGTTTAAATAATATGGAAGTAGTTTACGAAGACAATCATCTCATCATCGTCAACAAGGCTCCGGGCGAAATAGTGCAGGGTGACAAAACCGGCGATCGCCCGCTTGTTGAAGAGCTTAAGATATGGCTTAAAGAAAAATACGCCAAACCCGGCAATGTATTCTGCGGTGTCATCCATCGTCTTGACCGCCCCGTCGGAGGTCTCGTGATATTCGCCAAGACATCCAAGGCGTTAGCACGTATGAACGAAATGTTCCGCAACGGTGAAGTAAAAAAAACATATTGGGCGATAACCCGCAACCGTCCGCCAAAAGAAGCCGACACGCTCACCCATTATATCACCTCTACGGAGCGCAACAACAAGTCGTATGCATCGCCAACGGAGAAAAAAGGTGCGCAGAAAGCGATACTGCAATATCGCCACATAGCTTCATCCGACCGTTACCATCTGCTTGAGATAAACCTTCTCACGGGCAGGAAACATCAGATACGCGTACAGATGTCGGCAATAGGATGCCCGATAAAAGGAGACCTGAAGTATGGCGACAAACGCAGCAATCCCGACGGATGTATCTCACTGCTGTCACATCGCATCGAATTCACCCATCCTGTGAGCGGTGAAAAGATAGATGTCACAGCTCCTCTGCCCGACGACAATCTGTGGCGCGCTCTTGCCGCCGACATTCAAAATCAGGTCAAAGATTAAAAAATTTGGTGAAAGCGTCTATTGTGTGGAGATGGTCCTGTGCCGAGGCTGTCTCACGGACAGAGTGCATTGCCCATAAAGCAGCACCCATGTCAACGCCACGCAAATCCATCTGAGAAGTAAGTATATTGCCCAGAGTCGAGCCGCCCGCCACATCGGAATGATTTACAAAATACTGGCACGGAACATCAGCAGCCTCGCAGATGCTTTTAAATACAGCGGCAGAGTCGGCATCGGTCATATACTTGCAGTTGGCATTTATTTTTATCACGGGACCACCCCCTAATACAGGATGGTTTGTCGGGTCTTGCTTTTCGGGATAATTGGGATGCAATCCGTGGGCATTATCAGCCGATATCATGAAAGACTTGGCTACTCCACGGAGATAATCTTCCTCCGTGCCCCCAAGAGCCATGATTATGCGCCGACACAGATTCATCAACACGGGCGATGCGGCTCCCTGCTTAGTACCCGATCCGGTCTCCTCATTATCAAATATAGCCATAATGCGTGTCTGGGAGCAATCTTCATCGGCAGCAAGCAGGGCGGAAGCGGCGGCATGTACCATTGACAAGTCATCAAGACGCCCTGACGTGATAAACTCCCCGCCTGTACCGAGCAGACACGCCTGAGTGGTGTCATAAAGCGACAGGTCAAAGTCGATTATATCCTGCGGATTCACATCAAGAGCTTCAGCGACAAGGCGCAGGATAAATCCGTCCTTTTCCGTGACATTATTAATCATCCCTATCACCGGAAGCATATCTTTCTGCTTCGACAGCGGATTACCGTCGTTGACACCACGATTGAAATGAATCGCGAGGTGAGGTATAGTAAGTAGCGGTTCGTCAAACTTGACAAGACGCGTTTCCGGCATAAACGGGTCGCCGGTACGCAGCAACACCCTTCCCGCTATGGACAACGGACGGTCAAACCATGTGTAGAGAATCGGTCCGCCGTACACCTCTGTGTTCAGTTTCACTATTCCACCGTCGGAAAGCATTTCCGGATTAGGCTTTATACGGAAACCGGGTGAATCGCTATGAGCCGCGATAATACGAAATCCGTCGGAAGGAGCACCGTCACCCACGATGAAGGCAAAAATAGCGGAGTCATTTTTAGTGACGTAATATTTGCCACCCCATTCAATACACCAGCGGTCCTGAGGATTAAGCATGGTAAAGCCAGCCTCATCAAGCATCTCACGCAGTGTGGCTACCGCATAAAAATTACACACACTTGAGTCCATGAATTCCATCAGACCCTCTATTGTCGCGCCATATTTTGCCATAACAGTTATTTTTATATACCACAAATATACTACATCACCCCTCCATTTGTCAAGTTTTTCGGATAAAAAATCACTTTATATATGAAGCTGCAGCATCAGTCACAAGAAGCACCCGGTCATTTCCCGGACCTTCAGGAGCAGCCGCATAACGGAATGTAGCCTGTGACGAGGCATATTCTCCTGCAGGTTCAAATTTGCCGGAAGTCACCTCATACCACCACACACGTTTCTTCACGCCGTTGATTTTATCGAGATTTACCGTAAATGGAGAATTGGTATATGTATAAAGCAACATCCAGTCATCGCCTCTTGCCGCCACAACCCGCTCATATCGCTGTCCGTTTTCTCCGGCGACTATACTTTGGTCAGGCACAAGCTCATGATAAGGCAACATTTCCATGAGCCGTCGTAAATATCTCATCTGGTTATATCCCTCATCGCGCATACCTTCGCGCCAGGTCTTCACCGCTCCGTAAGCACCTACAGGCTCATCTTTCTTCATCTGCATCACCGAAGAGTGTCCGTAGGTATGACCTGCGGCTCCCGAAAGTACCGACCAGTAAGCATAACGGCGTACATCGGGGGCTTTCCACCACGGCTCGGCAGGGTCATGCAATCCCTGCGGTATCTCCTCGTAGCTTGGCTCGGCATCGATCACCGGTTTCGCAGGCTGCATTTCGCGCGCAGCTTCCACATAACGCCAATTATCCTCAGCTTGCGAAGCCTGTGCCTTGTCATCGCCGTCTCCACGGGTCTGGTCATATCTCCTGTGTCCGCTTTGGAACATGTTGAAGTCAAGCCATGGCGCATTGTGAAACCATGCAATAGATGAAGTACGACCGAATGGATGAAAACTCATAAGATGGCGGTTATCGACACTTCTTATTGACTGTGCGAGAGCCTCCCACACATCAGACTTTACATCTCCGCGTATATCTCCGCCCATAATCCATATTATATTGGGCTTATCCCTGTAGCGATTGGCAAGGAAAGAGCCGTAAGCCTTCGCCTCATCGACATTCATCTTGCCACCTTTGACAAGACCGCCCCATATACATACCATACCTATATATATGCCCTCATCTGCCGCCTTGTCGATGATATAATCCAAATGTTGCCAATATCCGTCATTTCCCTCGTTTTCAACAGAGGAAAAATCATACCCTGAGGGATGAGAACAATGACCGTATGCGTTATACGCCGGCACGCCATTGATTACCTGCACCTGCACTACATTAAATCCTGCCGCAGATGCACCGGAAAGATACTCCACAGCCTCTTCACGGTCAAGACGCTCGGGAAGAAGCCAGCCTGTGTCACCCATCCAAAAAAAAGGCGTACCGTCGCCATGACAGAAATATCTGCCATCCCGGGTAACTTTAAGGTCACCATGACTCCACGGCAAATCAACAGCGCTGACATTTATAGCATACATCAGCAATGAAAGCCTGAATATGAAATTAAAGAAACGTGACATAACGATATCGGATTTAAGTTACGCGACAAAGATACGAATAAGCCGAGCGTAATGCCAAATTTATTTGCGCATTGCCGAGAGTGAGTATTTAAGAGAAGAAATTTCAGAAGAATTGTGGTTAATGAAAGTTAATTATTGGGATGTGTCAGTTAATGACAGTAAATTTGCAAACAAAATAATCTGCCTTAAACCATGAATAAATTCCATTTTTTGCTGCTATCCTTGCTATTGCCATGCTGTCTACTCGCCCAAGATGACATATTGGAGAAAGCAATCCGCACAAATGATTACTTTATGGCAAAATATGCCGACCCGACAGAGCCGACAAATGTAAAGCGCATACGTCCGAGCAACCTTTGGACCCGTGCCGTATATTATGAAGGACTGATGGCTCTTAACGACCTTGTGCCGGAACAAAGATATATCGACTATACCGACCGCTGGGCAAATTTCCACAAGTGGACACCGCGCTACGGCATAACCACAACTCATGCCGACGACCAGTGCTGTGCCCAGACCTATCTTGACAGATATGCGGCAACCGGTGATACCGCATGCATCAATCAGGTAAAACTGAATCTTGATAATCAGATGAATTCCGGCCGCGTGGATTACTGGACCTGGATTGACGCTATCCAGATGGCAATGCCTGTCTACAGCAAATATTACAGGATAAGCGGCGAGCGTAAATATATGGACTATGCCATGAACGCCTACAAATGGAGCCGCGACACCTGTGGAGGCGGACTGTTCAATGAATCTGAAGGACTATGGTGGCGCGATAAAGATTACGTGCCTCCCTATAAGGAAAGTGACGGTAAAAACTGCTACTGGAGCCGTGGCAATGGCTGGGTCTATGCAGCTCTTATAAGGGTTATGGAGGATCTCTCGCCCGATGACCCTTACTATAAATCGTTAAAAAAAGATTTTCTCCTCATGAGCGACGCACTTGCCGAGTGTCAGCGTGAGGATGGCTACTGGAATGTAAGCCTCGTGTCACCGGTAACCTACGGAGGACCGGAAATGACCGGAACCGCGCTGTTTCTATATGGCATGAGCCGGGGCATAATGGAAGGATGGCTTGACGAAGAGAAGTTCCGTCCGGTCTGCGACAAGGCGTGGAAAGCACTTGCAGCCTGTGTGCATGACAACGGATTCCTCGGCTACAATCAGGGCACTGGCAAAGATCCGTCAGCCGGTCAGCCCGTCACATTCACAAGCGTTCCTGATTTTGAAGATTACGGCACGGGATGTTTCCTGTTGGGTGCGACGGAATATTACAAGCTCGTGATGCGCGGCAAGACACCCGACTTGCCGCCATCAAAGCCGGAGGCTCGCGCCGGGACGCGATGGTGGTGGCCCGGCTCGGCTGTCGATGCCGAAAACATTTCATGGAATCTCGACCGGTTTTCAGCCTGCGGCATAGGAACGGTCGAGATTACTCCTATATATGGGGTACAGGGAAATGAAGCACACGATATAGAATATCTCTCACCGCAATGGATGAAAATGCTCGCACACACTGTAAAGGAGGGAAAAGAGAGAAACATACGCGTTGACATGAACAACGGTACCGGCTGGCCGTTCGGAGGGCCGGAAGTGCCGATTGAAGAAGCCGCCTGCAAAGCGATTTTCCGCGATACAATAATTTACGGTGACAATATCGACCTGTCGGCAATAACTTTCTCCTTCCCGGAAAAAGACAGGAAATACGCCCGGTTGCAATATACCGGCGTCTACCCGTGCGGCGAAGCAAGACGTGTGATTGCACTCTATACCGCCCCTACCCTGCAGAAAGTCAAGCGCGCCGCTCCCGGTGGCGAGGGGCTTGTCATCGACCATTTCAGCCGCGATGCTGTAAAGCATTATCTTGAAAGATTTGATAGGGCATTTGCGGAATCAGCAACCCCATTTCCCGCCACATTTTTCAATGACAGCTATGAGGTATATGGTGCCAACTGGACTCCGCGACTATTAGAAGAATTTGCCGGGCGTCGCGGCTACCGGCTTGAAGAAAAACTTCCTGAATTACTCGGATATGTAGACGACGGAAACCGCACTCTTGCCGACTACCGCGAGACACTTGGTGAACTTCTGTATGAAAATTTCACATGTCAGTGGCACGATTGGGCAAACAAACACGGCGTGAAAGTACGCAACCAGGCTCATGGCAGCCCTGCTAATCTTCTTGACATCTACGCGGCAGTCGACATTCCGGAAATCGAGGGATTCGGACTGTCAGACTTCAATATCAAAGGACTGCGTACCGACCCGGGGTTCACACGCAAAAATGACAGCGATGTGTCGATGCTCAAATATGCATCTTCTGCCGCTCACGTCATGGGGAAACCGTTGACCTCAAGCGAGACATTCACTTGGCTTACCGAGCATTTCCGCACGTCACTGTCGCAGATGAAGCCCGATCTCGACCTTATGTTCACCTGTGGCGTAAACCATGTGTTCTTCCACGGCTCATGCTACTATCCTCAGGACGCCCAATGGCCGGGATGGCGTTTTTACGCCTCGGTCGACATGACCCCAAACAACCCTATATGGCGTGACGCACCGGCGCTGATGGACTACATAGAGCGTTCACAGAGTTTCCTGCAATATGGCAAGCCTGACAACGATTTCCTTGTCTACCTCCCTGTGCGGGATATGTGGCATAACCGCCTTAAGGAGGGAGAAAAAGGATTACTGACGCAATTTGACATACACTCCATGTCTAAAAAGGCACCCGGTTTCATCAAAAGCATACTCACTATCGACAGCCTGGGATATGACTGTGACTATATCTCTGACCGCCAGCTTGCCAATGTCAGGACTGAGGGGGCTCGTATAGTGACTGAAGGCGGCACATCATATCGCGGCATCATAATTCCAACCGGCACAACCGTCACCTCTGAATTAAAGAAGCGGCTTGCTCCACTGGGGAATCTCGTCATATATGGTGAAGATGAAAAAAATCTCGCCGTTCATGCCCCATACGAACCAATGAAACGCGACAATCGTTTGCGCGCTATACGCCGTAAAAATCTTACCGGCAACCACTACTTTATAGCCAATCTCACCGGCAAAGATGTACATGAATGGATTGCCCCTGCGGTCAAATACAAAGATGCCGTGTGGTTTAATCCCATGAACGGTGACATCACTCCTGCGACTATACACGATGGAAAAATCCTATTTGACCTCCGAAGCGGCGAATCGCGGATACTACGTACATACACCATGGAACTCGGACTTCAACAATCAGTCCCGGACATTACCGATACGAAAATCATCGACCTCACTCCTAACAAGTGGAAACTTTCATTTGTCGATGAGACACCTTCCGTCGGAAAGGTGCATAATCTTCGCGGATTGAGTACATGGGAATCGCTTGGCGATACCGAATCGATAACAATGGGAACCGGAGTCTACACCACCAAAGTAAAGCTTGACAATAACGACAGCCGGCGCTCATGGAAAATTGACCTCGGTGATGTCCGCGAAAGCGCTCGTGTATATATCAACGGTGAATTTATCGGATGTGCCTGGGCAGCCCCTTTTATACTTGACTGTGGCAATTCTTTGCACAAAGACACCAACGAGATTCGTATAGAGGTGACCAATCTTCCGGCAAACCGCATAGCCGCCCTTGACCGCGACAAAACCCGATGGCGCATAATGAAAGAAATCAACGTGGTCGACATAAATTATAAAAAGACCCGTTATGACAACTGGCAACCTATGCCCTCAGGACTCAACTCCACAGTAAAACTCATCAGTGGTAATATCTGAAAACCCAAATATATCACATATAAATATTAACCTTAACCTACTATTTTTCATGAGGTATTCATCATTGTTACTTGTATTTGCGCTTGCCTTATCGCAAGCTCCCTGCATTTCGGCGACAACATTGCCTGCCGACTATGAATTTGCACCAATGTACGAATCTATACCATTTGAGATGCCACCGGTACACCGCCCAGTGATTCCCGGATATGAAGTATCCATAACCGATTTTGGAGGGAACGGCGATGGTCACACTAAAAACACCGGGGCATTTGCCGCCGCAATGAAGCATCTTTCAGAAAAAGGAGGTGGAAAGCTCATTGTGCCGGCAGGAATATGGTACACCGGTCCTATCGTGTTTGAGAACAATGTCGAGCTTCATCTTAACAGCGGGGCATTGATACTTTTCTCATCGGACCGCAGCGATTATCCACTTATTGACGGCTATTTTGAAGGCAACTCGGCAAAACGCTGCCAGTCACCGCTTACCGCCATCGGCAAAGAAAACATTGCCATAACCGGCTTAGGCACGATAAACGGTAACGGAGGTCATTGGCGCCCCGTCAAGAAGAGTAAAATGACCGATGCCCAATGGAAGAACCGTTGTAACGACGGTGCCGTTGGTGCTAAAGGTGACGTATGGTATCCGTCTGACCGTATCCGCGAGGTGTCGGAAGACAAGTCGTTCCTTAACAAGGCATATACCGACAATACGGATGCCGACTGGGAATATGTGCATGATTTCCTGCGCCCTGTACTGCTGTCATTCTCCAACTGTAAGAATGTGCTTCTGGAAGATGTCACATTTGAAAACTCGCCGGCGTGGAATCTACACCCGATACTGTGTGAGAATGTAATTATCAACCGCGTCACCGTGCGCAATCCCTGGTTTGCACAAAATGGCGACGGACTGGATGCCGAATCATGTAAAAATGTGCTCGTCAACCGTTGCTCCTTTGATGTGGGCGATGACGCGATTTGTATTAAATCGGGCAAAGACAAAGAAGGCCGTGACCGGGGCATACCTTGCGAGAACGTGCTTATCACCGATTGTACCGTATATCACGGACACGGGGGATTTGTAATCGGCTCGGAAATGTCGGGAGGCGCCCGTAACATATCCATACGCAACAGCACCTTCATCGGCACTGACTGCGGCTTGCGCTTCAAATCGACCCGCGGTCGTGGCGGCGTAGTCGAGTCAATCTGGGTTGACGGCATCAATATGGTCGACATCGCCGGTGACGCACTTATATTCGACCTCTATTATGCTTCAAAGGCTCCGGCTCAGATGGTGCCCGTGACAGAAGAGACCCCAGCTTTCCGCGATATCTATATATCCAATACGGTATGTCGCGGAGCGAAACGCGCAATGTTCTTTAACGGACTTCCCGAAATGCCGGTCAATAATATCAGCGTGAAAAATTCCCTTTTCAGTGCCGATACCGGTGCAACAGTCAATTTTGTCGACGGACTCACATTTGACAATGTCACCATCAATAACGCAACCGGTGAACGCATAACCACGCATGATGTAAAAAACTTCACCGAAAAATAATTACCGGTTTCTATTACAAAAAGAGAGGGCATCCCATCGATAATGCCCTCTTCTTTTATATTCGGCAACCAAATGTGCGATTAAAAAATCGTGAGGAGGTATGACGCAATCGCCTTGCGCACCTCGGCGACCTTACAGGTAAAACCGTTGACCATAATCACAACGACATGGGTGGGATTGCCTGAAGTGTCAATCTTATAACCGGCATAACAGAGCACACCCGACATACTCCCCGATTTCAATGCAAGAGCGCCTTTAAGACGGGTATCGGCAAGCAGACGCGTCACCGTACCCTCTTTCCCGACTTTTGGGAATAACGCTACATAATCCCGACATGATGCCATGTCTTTTAAAAGCGAGCCAAGAAATTCGGGCGACAGCCGATTGTTAATTGCAAGACCGCAACCGTCGGCAATCTTTAGCGTTGACAAATCATAGCCTGCATCAGTCAAAAATGCACGTTCTTTTTTTGCAGCATCAGCAATGCTGCGGTCGCTGTCGTCACGCAACACCAATCCCCGGAGCATACCTTCGGCAAAAAGGTTGTCGCTCTTAAACATCATGACGCGCAGTATCTCATCGCGCGAAGGCGATTTGTGTACCATCCGTTTTCTTTCGCCGGATTCCACTATCCCCAAGTTGCCACCGACTTTCACTCCCGACTCACGCAGACTCGACTCCATGTCCTGATATAGAGCCGTCCAAGGCACGGGGATTGAATAACGCGACGTGTACCCCTTCGTGCCGGCGACAGTGCCGGAAAGTGTCAATATTGAAGATCCTTCGCCTCTCATAGCAGTCACATCACCTGTTTTGCCCTGCTTCAACAGATTCTCTACCTCAATATCGTAAGGCACATCGATTACATCCTCGCCGGGATATACAGTCATGGAGAAGCTGTTGTCATGATAATTTATACCGTAAAGACCCGCACCATACTCCCAAGGGGTGTCTTCCAGCAACCAATAAGGCGATACACCTATTGATGGATACACCGATGAGTCTATGACTATATCGCCTGCAATGGAATCGATTCCTTGACTGCACACCCAATGGCTGACAGAAGAAACAAAGCTGTCACAATTCTTAAAATGACGAGAATCAAGCGTCGGGTCTCCACCCCCGATTACATAAAGATTACCTTTAAGAACCCTATTGCTTACCTCGCCACATATCTCAACAGCTGTAGCAAATGGCGCGTCGGCAGGCAACAATTTCTGCGTTGCCGCTGCTGTGACACACTTCATGGTCGATGCCGGAATAAACACCTTTTCCTGATTATATGTCGCAGTTACCTTTCCGGAGGAAATTCCGGCTATATAGATTCCTACCGAAGCCGCCTCGCTGCCCTTGAATTTAATCGGCGCGGCTGCGGCATTTACAGTAATAAGGCAAACGGCAAATAGAGGCGCAGCAAGTTTATACCACCGCATGCTATTCAATTACGTATTTGAGATTATAATAGTTGCTTCCCCGCTTCTTCAATACAAATGGCTCGGAGCCATTTGCAACTTCTATCGACAGGAATAAAACCGCGCCGCCGTCAGAGTAACTGGCAACAAGCTCTGCGTTAAAACCCTTTGACACCGGACCGACACAATATTCAAACTTTCCGTCAGGGCGCGAAGATTGAATCAATGTATTATTGCCATTTTCATCAGTAAAATACATATCTATCTGACGTTCAGGCTCGGCAATAGCAGTATAACGTACATAGTAACGCTCCCCGGCAGACTGTGGCTCATCATTGTCACAGGCAACAACACTTACAGAAAAAACGAGGAGCAACAATCGTAAAATAGTAGATTTCATCTGGATTTTTATTTATTACGGAGGTCAAATTTACATCTTTTTCATAAAATTATCAACGTAAAGTAGCTGTTATATGATAATAAATTACTAATTTCGCACAAATAAACTTCATTTGTGCAATCATGGTAATAAAAACTCGCGAAAAACTGATAGATGTGGCACGACAGCTCTTTGCCCATAAAGGCATTGAGAATACGACCATGAGCGACATCGCGAATGCTTCCGACAAGGGTCGGCGCACCATTTACACTTATTTCAAGAACAAGCGCGAGATTTATAACGCCGTCATTGAAAAAGAGAGCGAACAGCTCGTGGCACGTTTGCGCAGTGTTACCACTGCCGATATGTCGCCCGTCGAGAAACTGTGCCGCTTTATCGACCTCCGCATCGATGTAGTGGTTGATGCCGTCGCCCATCATCACGACAATACTGTGTTGCGTTCATTGTTGATGCGTGATGTAAAGCGTATGGAGCGTATCCGCCAGCTTGCTATTGAAAAAGAGCTTGACATGTTGAAGGCTATAATACGCGAAGGGCTGAAAACCGGCGATTTTGACCCCGAGAAAGTTGACGGAGTATATGCCTCGATGATAATGCTCTTCCAGGGAATCGAACTCTCCTACATGCGCAACAATTTCCATCAGATAGGAGTCGACCCCTCCAAAATGAGAGACCAAGTAAAACAGTATATAATAACAGCAATCAAAAAACTCTAAAATTCATAAAATATGTACATTAATGCCACCGGTTATTATGTCCCTGCCGAAAGGGTGGACAACGAATATTTCAAAGATGTCAACGGACTTACAAGCGATTGGATTTATAAGCGCACAGGCATAAAGTCGCGTTCGAAAGCCAGAGAAGGGGAAGGACATAACTCAATGGGGCTCAATGCCATCGAGGATGCATTGAAGACACTCCCCTACGACATCAAGGATGTAGACCTCATCGTGTCAGCGTCTTATTCACCTTACGACACTGTCGCCACACTTGCCCACATAGCGCAGCGTAAATATGACATAACCGGGGCAAAGGCAGTCTATGTATCGGCTGCATGTTCTTCATTTGTCAACGGACTGGAAATCATAGAGACATATTTTGCTGCAGGAAAAGCGAAGAAAGCGCTTCTTATTTGCTCTGAGCACAACACATATTACTCCAACGAGCATGACCCCAAATGCGGGCACCTCTGGGGTGACGCAGCTGTGGCGTTCTTCCTGTCAGCCGACAAAGTTGCTGATACCGATGCAGAGATTAAGGAAGTCTACACCTGTGGTCTTGGAAATGTTGGCAAAGGTCCGGAAGGAGTAATACTGCGTCCTAAAGAAGGAGGTATCGAAATGCCCGACGGCAAAGACGTGTTTGTCAACGCATGCTCTTATATGATTGATGCGCTTGATCATGTGACAAAGCCCTACGGTATGACTCCGGGCGAGCTTGACCACATCATAACCCATCAGGCAAATAAGCGCATAGTTGCACAAGTCGCACACCAGCTTGAACTTGACGACGACCACTTCGTCAACAACATCGAGGAGTTAGGCAATACCGGCTCCGCAAGCTGCGGACTCGTGTTCGCCCAGAATCGCGACATGTTCAAGAAAGGCGAGAAAATCGGTCTGACTGTATTTGGCGGCGGATATTCCTGCGGCGCATTTTTGGTGGAAATCTAAATTATAGTTAATTTTGTGGTCGGTTCATCATGACCAGAATTTTTATTTAAGATAATATACATGAAACTTCTTGAAGGAAAAACCGCGCTCATCACCGGTGCAGCCCGCGGTATCGGAAAGGCACTTGCGCTTCGTTTTGCGCAGGAGGGTGCCAACATCGCATTCACCGATCTCGTAATCGACGAAAACGGCAAAGCGACTGAAAAAGAAATCGAAGCTCTCGGAGTCAAAGTAAAAGGATATGCCTCAAACGCAGCCGACTTCAACCAGACAAAAGAAGTAGTTGCCGAAGTACACAAGGATTTCGGCTCAATCGACATCCTCGTCAACAATGCCGGCATTACGAAAGACGGACTCATGATGCGCATGACAGAAGCCCAGTGGGATGCTGTCATAGCGGTCAACCTCAAGAGCGCATTTAACTTCATCAACGCCGTGCTTCCCATCATGATGCGCCAGCGTGGCGGCTCAATCATCAACATGGCTTCGGTAGTAGGTGTGCACGGTAACGCCGGACAAGCAAATTATGCCGCTTCAAAAGCAGGTCTTATCGCCCTCGCCAAGTCTATCGCACAGGAAGTAGGCTCACGCGGCATCCGCGCCAACGCCATAGCTCCTGGCTTCATCGAAACCGCCATGACAGCCGCCCTGCCCGATGATATCCGTGCCGAGTGGGTAAAGAAGATACCTCTGCGCCGTGGCGGTCAGGTTGGTGACATCGCCGATGTTGCGGTATTCCTTGCCTCCGACATGTCAAGCTATGTCACCGGTCAGGTAATACAGGTTGACGGCGGTATGAACATGTAATCGCTTCACTACAACATATTGAGAAAGGGTGTGCCTTACGGTACATCCTTTCTTATTTTACAATCACATGAAAATCGGCTGCATGAAACAAAATTAACTTGATGTTTGTTTTGATGGCATAAGTGACATCAAAATATTCATTTACACATTATGAAAATCGGGTTCTTTGTTCCATGCTATATTGATGCGATTTACCCGCAGGCGGCGATATCCACCTACGGACTTCTGAAAAAGCTCGGGCTCGACGTAGAGTTTATAGAGCGTGGCACCTGCTGTGGACTACCTGAACTTGACATGGGATATATCAAACATTCATGCACGCTTGAAAAAGGGGCTGCTCCGTTTGTCGCTGACAAAGGCTATGATTACGTTGTCGTACCTTCAGGGATATGTACCGATCAGTTCAGATACCATTTCAACGAAGTCGAACAGACTCCGGAAGTCAAACATTTCCGGGCTACAGTCTATGACCCTGTAGAGTTTCTACACGACATTCTGAAAATTACCGAACTTCCCGGACATCCGTCATTTCCTGCCCGCGTGGCATTGCATAACGGGTGCCACTCATTGCGTTTTCTGCATGAGGCACGACCGACCGAACTGATGATAAAGCCATTTGATAAATGCGCCGATTTACTGCGGCTTGTCGCCGGGCTTGAAGTAGGCTATGCCACACGCCGCGATGAATGTTGCGGCTTCGGAGGCATCTTCGCCATCTGGGATGCCTCATGCTCGGGTCAGCAGGGACGCGATAAAGTGAGCGATTATGCACGTAACGGATTCCGGTATGTCACGTCACAAGATATGTCATGCCTTATTCATCAGCAGACAATAGCACGGAAAATCGGGCTTGATCTTAAAATGTTCTATTTTACTGAGATTTTAAACGGAGACGCGAAGCCATGAAACAAGTCAATCAGGTTAAGCTCGGAGCCGAGTTTATAAAAAAACGTGCTCACCGCGAAATGCACGACCGTTGCCTCTGGGAGGCAAGAATGAGAAGAGACAGGGTGGCATCAGCCATTCCGGAATGGGAAGAAATGCGTGAACTTGCCTCACAGATAAAGCTTCACACGCTGTCCAATCTCGACTACTATCTTGAACAATTCACCAAGAACGCGGAAGCTCATGGCATACATATCCATTGGGCACGTAACGCGGAAGAACATAACGAGATAATACTGGAGATTTTCCGTAAACATAATGTGAAAACAGTCACCAAAGGCAAATCGATGACCATGGACGAGTGCAACATGCGCGAATTTATGGCACAACATGGAATCGACATCTATGAAGCCGATCTCGGTGAACGTATCCAGCAGCTTGATAACCAACGGCCGTCACATATCGTGATGCCCGCCATACATAAACTACGCAGCGATGTCGCGGCACTATTTGCCCGCACCCTCGGGTCTGACGAAGACATAGATGACCCCCACTATCTCAACAGTGTGATGCGCGCCGACATGCGCAAGCATTATATTGAAGCCGATGCAGGCATGTCAGGCGTCAATTTCGGAATCGCGGAGACAGGCGGCATAGTAGTATGTACTAACGAGGGCAATGCCGATATCAGTGCCAACGTACCTCCACTGTATGTCGCCACAATGGGACTTGAAAAAGTCATTCCACGCCAGAGCGACCTGCCGCTATTCATCCGGTTGCTCTCCCGCAGTGCTCTCGGACTTGACATGACGCAATACACCTCCCATTACCACGGTCCGCGTGAAGGACAGGAGATGCACCTGGTTATCCTTGACAATGGCAGAAGCGAACGCCTTATATCGCCTGACTATTGGGAAGTGCTCAAATGTATGAGATGCGGGGCATGCATGAACACATGCCCGGTATTCCGGCGCACTTCGGGCATAAGCTACGATGCTCCCTACATGGGTCCAATCGGGCTTGCACTTGAACCCAGCTACGACCTTTACCGATATGCGCGTCTTCCTTATTCATGTACACACTGCGGGTCATGTGGCAACGTATGTCCGGTCAAAGTTCCCATACCTCGTCTCATATTTTACTGGAGAGAAGAAGTAGTCAACCATGGTTACGGTCAATTCACTCACAATGTTGAGGAAGCACTTGCTGTACCCCTGTTGAAAAACAGCACGAATCTTGCCATGGCTGAAAAAGCCGGATTGTGGGCACTGCGCCACATTCCTGAAAAAATTCTCGACTCATCTCTTAACCCATGGGCAAAAGAACATGCCAATCCAGTACCTCCCGATGAAACTTTCCGACAATATTATAAACGGAATCTCAAGCCGGGAAAAGAGAATGAAGGGAAACAATCGCCTGAGCATTAATTTTATAAAGCCGACACATGAATCAAGAAGATATAAAAAACGAAATACTCTCCCGTATCAGGTCGGGAAAGCCGACAAACCGACCGCTCCCGGAAATACCGTTATATAGTTATCCGGGAAATCCTTTGGAAAACTTTATTGGCAAGTTGTTGTCATTTGACGGCAGGGCAATCAAATTCAAGTCACGCCATGATGCCGTGGCATGGCTCGAGACACAGCCCGAGATGAATCGTGACAAAGAGATAATTTATTCCTCCGCTGCAGGAGTAGACGGAAATATCTCAGAAGATGAGCTTACCGACCTTCATAACTCCCATAAAATAGACACTTGCGTTACCGAAAGCAGCATGGGCGTGGGAGAAATGGGTTCCGTATGGGTAACCGACAGGAGTCTACATCATGCAGCCTGCGCACTTATGTCACGGCGGTTGTTCATATTTCTTGACAGCAACGACATCAAAAGCGGATTACACGAGGCATACGCCGGGTTGAATCTCGCCGAACACCAATATGGTTCATTTTTTACCGGACCCTCAGCGACTGCCGACATAGAAGCCGTACATATAACCGGAGCCCAGGGACCTCTTGCCCTGACAGTGATGATATATAACTGTGATGACGCTCCCGGCATCCCGGAGTTACTGGTCAATCCCGATGCCGACAGTTCTGTATGGCAACAGTAACCTGCGCATAATGCAAGTGTACAAAACACTTTTATTTGGTAGATTATCTTTTTTGTGGTAACTTTGACAAGTTAGCAAAACAGATGCCTATATGCTTACATACAATACACAACTAAAGAAACTGATATTGCCAGAATACGGCAGAAACATACAGCAGATGGTGGATTACTGTGTATCAATCCCTGACCGGGAAGAACGCACAGTATGCGCCTACTCGATTATCGCTTCAATGGGCAATCTTTTCCCGCAGTTGCGCGACACCGAGGATTTCAAGCACAAGCTTTGGGATCATCTCGCAATAATGTCAGATTTCAAACTCGACATCGATTACCCCTATGAGATTATAAAACCAGAAAATCTCGGCACACGTCCCGAACCGTTAAATTATGAGCTCTCGCCAATCAAACTGCGCCACTACGGCAAATACATCGAGCTGATGATAGCCAAGGCGGCAGCCATGGAAGAAGGTGAAGAGCGCGACGCGCTTGTGCTCCTGATTGCCAACCACATGAAGAAGCTCATGCTCGCGGTCAACCCCGACGGTGTTGACGATGCAAAAGTGTTTAAAGATCTTGCCGCTTACAGTCACGGACTGATACGGCTTGATCCTGCGAGCTGCCGTCTACATGAGTTTAAGGCGGCGCCGGCACCGCAACCTACAGGTAAGAAGAAAAAGAAAAAATAAGACATCACTATCAACTGATTCCGGCATGAGTACATTTATCGTAGAAGGCGGTCACACCCTTCATGGAGAAATCACTCCTCAAGGGGCAAAAAACGAGGCTCTTGAAGTGATATGCGCAGTGCTTCTTACTCCGGAGCGTGTCGTAATCGAAAATATACCCGACATTCTCGACATAAACAACCTGATATCGATGCTCACTGACATGGGGGTAAAGATTGAGCGTCTCGCCCCACATTCCTACGCATTTCAGGCTGACGCGGTAAACATAGACTATTTGTCAACGCCGGATTACATAAAAAAAGCCGCATCGCTGCGCGGATCCGTGATGTTTGTAGGACCGCTTGTGGCACGTTTCGGAAAAGCGGTATTACCTAAGCCCGGAGGCGATAAAATCGGGCGCCGACGTCTTGACACACATTTCATAGGCATAAACAAGCTTGGAGCAGAGTTCAACTACAATACCGAAACTCACGCCTACGAAATTCATACCGATGGACTCAGAGGCACCTACATGCTGCTCGATGAAGCGTCTGTGACCGGAACGGCAAACATAATCATGGCATCGGTGCTTGCCGAAGGCGAGACCACTATATATAACGCCGCGTGTGAACCCTATATCCAGCAACTCTGCAAGATGCTCAATTCCATGGGCGCACGGATAGAAGGAATCGGGTCAAACCTCCTGCATATAACCGGAGTTAAATCACTTCACGGAACCACTCACACGGTGCTTCCCGATATGATTGAGGTAGGCAGTTTCATAGGTATGGCGGCAATGACCGGAAGTGAGCTCACATTAAAAAATGTAGGCTATGATGATCTTGGAATCATGCCCGACAGCTTCAAACGCCTCGGAATAGAACTTCTGCGTAGCAATGACGACATAATCATACCACAACGTGACGGATATGAAATCGAGACATTTATCGACGGATCGATAATGACTTTTGCCGATGCCCCCTGGCCCGGACTCTCGCCCGACCTGCTGAGCGTGTTTCTCGTGGTGGCTACGCAAGCAAAAGGAAGTGTGCTCATACATCAGAAAATGTTTGAAAGCCGCCTCTTTTTTGTGGATAAGCTTATCGATATGGGAGCGCAGATTATATTATGTGACCCCCATCGCGCCGCAGTAATAGGCTCCGGCAGACTTCACGCGCTGCGAGCCACGACAATGGTGTCGCCTGATATCCGCGCCGGAATAGCGATGCTCATCGCCGCCATGAGTGCCAAAGGCACCAGCAGCATCCATAACATTGACCAGATTGACCGCGGATATGAAGACATCGACAAGCGTCTTAACGCTATCGGTGCCCATATCATGCGTGTATCACAATAATTCAACTACTGATGATTGAAGAAAAAGAGCTTGTAGAAATAGGCAAAATCGGCAAGCCTCACGGCATACATGGGGAAATAAACGTGTATCTTGACGAAGATGTCATCGCCGACCGCCTTGAAAAACTGGTAATGAATATCGACGGCATTTTCGTACCGTTTTTTATTGAATCCATACGCCCGAAGCGCGTTGACGCAGTAATCATGGCTCTTGACGGCATCGACAATGAACAAAAAGCCGCAGAACTTACCAATCATGAGGTATATGCACTTATATCCGATGATGTGAAAGAACAACCCGATGACGACGGGATGTATGCCTCCGACCTTATCGGATACACGATTGTTCATGTCAACGGTCAACCCATAGGCGAAATAACCGGGGTAGAAGACAGCACCGAAAATGCCTTGTTCCTTGTAAAGGCACAAAATGAATCGACAGTCTACATTCCGATTGCCGATGACCTTATCGATGAAATAGACCCGGACAGAAAGATAGTGGTGATGACAATTCCGGAAGGATTACTTGACCTGTGATTATACCCTCTCTTTTACGGAATAGCGTGGTCGGCGCTTCACCTCACTGAATATCTTGCCGATATAAAGCCCTACGACTCCTACCGACAGTAGGATGACGCCTCCAACAAACCATATCGAGATAATCAGTGACGACCATCCGCTCACGGCAGAATCTGTGACAATAGAATAAAGCACGTATATGCCTATCGCTACGCTTATAATCATGAATATCACTCCGACAGAAAGAATGCCGTAGATAGGCTGCACCGAGAACGATGTAATGCCGTCCAAGGCGAGAGAAAACATTTTCTTAAACGTGTATTTGGATTTTCCACCCTGACGCTCGCTTATAGTATCATTGACTGTAGTTGATGGATAACCGATTAACGGTATTATTCCGCGCAGATAAAGATTGCGTTCATCAAACCGCGCCAGCTCATCGAGCACACGTTTGCTCAACAACCGGAAATCAGCATGATTATATATCGCCTCTACCCCCATCTTGCGCTGTAACTTGTAGAAAGCCATTGCTGTAAGACGCTTCATCCGGGAATCCCCGTCGCGTGACACCTTGACCCCGTAGACTACGTCATAACCGTTTTCGTAGGAGTCAACCATGTTTTCGATAACGTCAATATCATCCTGAAGATCGGCATCAATGGTAATAACAGCATCACAATCATCCCTTACTGTCATCATTCCCGCCAGTATGGCGGTCTGATGTCCTGAATTGTGCGCGAGGTCTATGCCATGGAAACGGCTATCGTTTTGATTGAGTTTCTTTATTATTTCCCAAGTATGATCCTTGCTGCCGTCATTTACGAAAAGCACAAAACTGTCCGGCGAGATTTTACCCGTCTTTATAAGCCGGTCAAATAAAAGAGTAAGACGCGCCGCCGAGTTGGTCAATACCTCTTCTTCATTGTAACAGGGCGACACCAATGCCAATTTTACCATAACGCTCTCTATTTCTTCAATTCCTTCATTTTTATTGCGGCAAACTCCGCGTAAGTGATAAACGACGCCCCTTCTTTCTTGAACATCTTTATCAGCCGGTCGAGACGCTGCACCATTTTCTCTCCGGAATTATGCTTTATTATATAAGGCATCTTGAATTCAGGGTGTGCCGACAGCGGAAAGAACTCCCATGGATGAAAATAGGTGACAAAAAAGCCGTCGTGACGCCATACCCTGCGGGAGAGCGAGCGATAAACGCCTCCGGGAAGATTATGATAGGCAAGCCAGAACAGAGGGAAACGCGTCAATGGAGTGACAGAAGCGGGAATCTGGAGAAGGTCACCGGTCATAAATGGAGTACGGGGTTCCGACAAGTGCATATAGCGTCCGGGAATAAATGCCGGATTAAGAGAGGAGTTATACATATAGCCACACCGTTCAAGCTCGTCATCTGACACCGGAAACATACGTGGCTGACGGTAACCTTTCACCTTCACCCCTGTCTGCCGCTCGATTATTTCCTTGGACCGGGACACATCCGACGGTTCCGGATGCCAGTGGTCACATCCATGAGCTGACACCTCATGTCCTTCATCAATTATGCGACGTAAGACTTCCGGAGCGTGTTCCACGAAATTTGCCGTACAGAAAAAAGTCGCTTTCACACCATTTTCCTCCAGGCAATCCAAAATACGGTTTGTCCCAAAAACTGACACCTTCATGCCGTCGTCCAACGAAAAATCAACGCCATGCTCACGCGGTACATCAAATTCCTCAGTGTCGAAGCTTAACAAGACCATATAGCTATATATTATATTCAGTACAAAGGTAGAGGAAACCTTCGACATTCGGAAATATATTTATAACTTTGCACAACTTTATTTACAATTTGCAACTATGATGAGCCAAGCAGCTTATAAAAAGACATTCTGGATATTGTTAGCCATCTGTGCCCTTACTCTCCTCCCCTTTATCGGACTATCAGACTTTCACACCAAAGGAGAACCACGAGAAGCAGTGGTGGCATATTCCATGATTGAGCAGAATGACTGGATATTACCTCGTAATAACGGAGATGAAATACCATATAAACCGCCGTTTTTCCATTGGTGTATCGCAGCTGTGTCCATGTTGCTTAACGGAGGAGAAGTCAATGAGGCGATGTCTCGTCTGCCGTCGGCAATATCATTGATTGCCACCATCATGGGATGTTTCGTTTTCTATGCCCGACATGTAATGCTAAGACTTGCCATAGTAACCGCACTAATTGCGTTTACAACCTTTGAGCTTCACCGGGCGGGCGAAAACTGCCGGGTAGACATGGTGTTGACCGCATTGACTGTGCTTGCGCTCTTCTGTTTCTACCGATGGTATGACAGAGGGTTACACGGCATACCATGGATAGCGATATTGCTGATGAGCTGTGCCACCCTCACCAAAGGACCTGTAGGCTCGATTATACCATGTCTTGTAACAGGAGTATTCCTGATTATCAAGAGAGTTAAGCTATGGACCGTTGTATGGAAACTGAGTTTATGCGGCATCCTGTCATTGATTTTACCTGTGGCATGGTATATCGCGGCATATAACCACGGTGGAAAAGAATTTTTTGACCTTGTACTTGAAGAAAACCTGGGAAGAATGACCAACACCATGAGTTACGATTCATGTGTAAATCCCTGGTATTTCAATCTGGTGACAATGGTAGGAGGATTCGCCCCTTGGACTCTGTTTGCAGTGATATCACTTTTCTCACTCCATTATCACCGTTTCAGCATATCGCGAAATATGTTCAGCACCATCGGAGGGTCGATAAAGCGCATGTCATCAGTCGATATGTTCTCGTTGACAGCGATTGTGGTCATATTCCTCTTCTATTGCTTTCCTCAGAGCAAACGCAGTGTATATCTTATGCCCATATATCCGTTTATAGCATATTTCCTTGCCAAGTACTCCTTCTATCTTGTCAGAAACGGGGCAAAAGCTGTAAAAATCTATGGAGGAATACTCGCCACTGTGTGTATCCTACTCCCGATTGTGCTTATAACCCTTAAATTAAATCTTATCCCCGATTCAATCTTTGAAGGGCGACACGCCGCTTTTAATATCGCGGTACTTCACGCCCTTGGCGAGATATCCGGAATATGGAAATGGATCCTTATAGCCATAACAACCTTTACCGGAATCGGTTGGTGGATATATTCGCGGAAAAAAGATAACAGGAATCCCATATATGGGATATTAGCTGTCACACTCGCACTCTATCTCTCGCTTGATGGAGTATATCAACCGACAGTATTAAATATCAAGTCAAAAAAGACACTTACCGAGGAAATCGACCGTATAGCACCGGAGAGCAAAGGCAAATTATATGAGTTTATATCGGAAGGAGTATTCAGCGCGGGAGACCCCATCCATTTCTTTGAAATAAATTTCTATCTGGGAAACAGAATCGGCAATTTCTACAAGACACGCCCTGACGAGGGGTTCTTATTAGTGTTTGATTATGATGCATTACAATATTTTCCGGAATTTACAAAAGAGGGATATAAATTTGAACCGGTTTACAAATCATCGGATTTAAGCGATATCCACAATGCCTATGAAGTATATCGCTTCAAGAAGGAAACATCAATCCCATAATATGTCGCGGATAGCATAGCGTGGGCGATGTTTCACCTCACTGAATATCTTGCCGATATACTCCCCTACTACACCTATCCCCATAAGTATAAGACTGCCGAGAAACCATACCGACAGCATCAATGATGTCCAGCCGATTATTGCACGGTCAGCAAAGTAAGACGTAAACACATAAATGGCAACTATAATGTCAAGCAAGAGCAATGCAAGCCCGACAAAGAAAATCATCCTGATTGGTTTTGCCGAAAAAGAAGTGACCCCGTCGATTGAGAAGCTTATCATCTTCGTCAAGGAATACTTGCTTTCTCCGGCAGCGCGTTTCTGCCTGTCGTAGGTCACAATGCCACTGTCCAAACCTATCTGGGGAATAATGCCACGGAGGAAAAGATTAGTCTCGCCATATTCCGCAAGCAGCCCGATAGCCTTGTCACTCAACAGACGATAATCGGCATGATCATAAACAGTATTCATGCCCAATGAACGCTGAAGGCGATAAAAAGCATGAGCCGATGTGCGCTTAAACCATGAATCGGTTGTCCGGCTCCGTCTTACTCCATAAACTATGTCTTTCCCGGCAATAAACATATCGACCATCTCAGGAATCACAGTCGGGTCATCCTGAAGGTCGGCATCAATAGTAATCGCGGCATCACATTTACCGCTAACGGTCATCAGTCCAGCCATGAGTGCCGACTGTTGTCCCCGGTTATGGGCAAGAGTGACCCCCTTTACACGGAAGTCACTCTTGTGAAATTCATTAATCAGCCGCCATGTGGAATCGGAACTTCCATCATCGACACAAAGTATATAGCTCTCGGGAGATATTTTGCCGGATTCAGCAAGGGAATCCAATATTCCCGACAACATTTCAATCGACAAGGGAAGCACCTCGCTATCATTATAGCAAGGCATCACAATGGCAAGTAGCGGAGCTGACATAAATCAATAGTTGCGGGCAAAAATCACGCGCTGTGCCGAAGGCTTGCCGGTGACCATACATACACCGGGCGTCTTGTCGCCTTCGAGTGGAATACAACGTATGGTAGCCTTGGTTTCCTCCTTGATTTTATCCTCGGTTTCAGGAGTGCCGTCCCAATGGGCAAGGATGAAGCCACCCTTCTCAATCTCGACCTTGAATTCCTCGTATGTGTCAACCGTACGGGTCATCTCCTCACGATGCTTGAGAGCCTTCTGATAGATATTGTTCTGGATTTCCTCGAGAAGCGACTGCACACGCTCGGCGATTCCTGCTATCGGCTCTACCTGCTTCTCGAGAGTGTCACGGCGCATAACCTCGACAGTACCGTTTTCAATATCACGGGCACCGATGGCAAGACGTACAGGCACACCCTTAAGTTCATAGTCGGCAAACTTGAAGCCGGGACGGCGGTTATCGGCATCGTCATATTTCACGCTTATACCAAGGTCACGCAATGCCGAAACGATAGGCTCCACAGCCTTGCTTACCTCTACGAGCTGCTCGGCATTCTTGTATATGGGGACAATAACCACCTGTATCGGAGCCAAATGGGGAGGAAGCACCAGACCGTTATCATCGGAATGGGTCATGATAAGCGCACCCATAAGACGGGTAGAAACGCCCCATGAGTTAGCCCATACATATTCAGGCTTATTATCTTTATTTACGAAAGTAACATCAAATGCCTTCGCAAAATTCTGACCGAGATTATGTGACGTACCCGACTGGAGAGCCTTGCCATCCTGCATCATAGCCTCAATGGTATAGGTGTTGAGCGCTCCGGCAAACCGCTCATTGGGTGACTTCACGCCCTTTATCACCGGCATCGCCATGTAACGCTCGGCAAAGTCAGCATACAGATTAATCATCTGCACGGTACGTGCCTCCGATTCCTCGGCTGTGGCATGGGCGCAATGACCCTCCTGCCAAAGGAACTCGGCTGTACGGAGGAACATGCGTGTACGCATCTCCCAACGCATCACGTTAGCCCACTGGTTGCAGAGCACGGGGAGATCGCGGTAACTGTGAATCCAGTTTTTATATGTACCCCAAATGATAGTTTCAGAAGTAGGACGCACGATAAGCTCCTCTTCAAGACGCGCATCGGGGTCAACCACGACACCATTGCCGTTGGGGTCATTTTTCAGACGATAATGTGTCACGACGGCACATTCCTTGGCAAAACCTTCGACATGCTCCGCCTCACGGCAAAGAAACGACTTCGGTATAAGAAGCGGGAAATATGCGTTTTGCACACCGGTTTCCTTAAACATCTTGTCAAGTGTCTGCTGCATCTTTTCCCAGATGGCATATCCGTAAGGCTTTATCACCATACATCCGCGTACAGCACTCTGCTCGGCGAGATCAGCCTTCACCACAAGTTCATTGTACCATTTCGAGTAATCTTCACTTCTTTTTGTGAGATCCTTAAGTTCCTTTGCCATAGCAAAATTATATTATTACGTTCTTTATATTTGATTTATCGTGCAAAATTACTCAAAAGCACCCACATACACAACGAATTTTTGGTAACTTTACGCGCCAACCGCTATCTAATCGCGACAAAAAGATGAGATATGGACATACTAAGGAAAGAACTTAATGCCATATATGCAAGCCAACGGCTCAATGAAGAGCATCTTGACCCGGAAATAGTGAACAGGGAGATAGAGCGCATAATGACATTCACCTCAGTCAATAACTGCTGTTGCGTCATCACTGATGCCGCAGCCGACCTATGCCATATAATCGGGGGCGGATTTTGCCGGGTCTTAGGCATCACAACCGCCAACAATATGCATGAAGAAGTAGCATCAAGCGACGAGGATATGATATATGCCCGGCTGCATCCCGAAGACCTCGTTGATAAACGAATGTTGGAATACGAATTTTTCAAGCATGTCAACTCTCTTGATGGCACGGATAAAGTAAGATTCAAAGCTTCGTGCACCATAAGGATAAAGAATGCGGCAGGAAGTTACATTCCTGTAACCAACTCCACTCAAATCCTGCGCACTTCACCCGCCGGGAAAATATGGCTCATTCTCTGCTGTTATGACTTGTCGGCAACACTGAAAAACGGCAACGGCATAGAACCACATATAGTAAACAACTCTACCGGAGAAACTATAGCAATCCACAATGAAGGACGACGCACCAACGTGCTTACTGTCAGGGAAAAAGAGATACTCACCTTGATACGTGACGGCAAACCGAGCAAACAGATTGCCGACATACTGAAAATCAGCATCCATACCGTCAATCGTCACCGCCAGAATATCATTGAAAAACTAAGCGTCGGGAGCACGATAGAGGCAATACATGCCGCTTCGCTAATGAAGTTGTTATAGTCTGTCATGTAACTCGCAAAAATTAGCTGATATATAATTATGAAGTATTTTTAAGAGTTACTTATGGTTATAAATCAGTATTGACTGATAGCGGCATTGCAAGTTAATTTTGCAGAAAAATTATTTTGCAATGAAAAAGTCACATTTATTTCTTCTATTAAGTATCATCGGTTTACAATCAATAAAAGCCGAACCGAAACCCGATTTTGACTGGGGCAACGCCAATGTCTATTTTGTAATCACTGACCGTTTTGCCAATGGTGATCCAAGTAATGATATAAATTACGGTCGCATAACCGACTATGGGAGCGAGCGTCTCAATGCAGCGACATTTCATGGAGGCGACTTCAAAGGCATGCTGCAAAAAGCCGGGGAGGGATATTTCAAAGAGCTTGGTATCGACGTGGTGTGGATGACCGATGTCTATGAGCAGATACATGGATGGATGTCGGGGAGCGGCTCTGTCAACGATTTTCCTCATTACGGCTACCATGGATACTATCCGCTCGATTATACCCAGATTGACAAGAACTACGGCACAGTAGAGGAATTTCGTAGCCTTGTAGATGAACTTCACCGCCAGGGCATAAGAGTGATGCTCGGAGCCAATCTCAATGACCCGGGCTACCCCACTCTGCTGGATGCCGTTCAGCAGGGATTCGCCGATACCGGACTGACCGAGCCGGAAGCCGCCGGGCATATACGCGACTGGAGTTTTGACAAATTCTTTGAGGGTCGTATTGAATGGAAAGGATGGTATGACCGCGGATGGATACGTATGCCCGACGAGGGTTGGGATGAGTCAAATCCGCTCCAAGCCACTCTTTTCGGGATGCCCGATTTTAAGGATGAAAGCAATGAGCCGGTAAAAATCCCGGACTTTTTAAAGCGTAAGTGGAAAAGAGAGGGAAAAAGCAACGATGCATGGGTCAACCCATCGGCAAGAGAATTGCGCAAAGACCGGAACTGGAGTCCGATGCAATATGTCATCGCGTGGATATCGTCATGGGTTGAGGAGTTTGGCATTGACGGATTCCGTTGCGACATTGTAGAAAATGTACACCTGAACCGTTGGAAAGAACTTAATGAAGCATGCAACGCCGCTCTTGAGAAGTGGCGCGACAATCACCCGGAATGCCCGGCATCGAAATGGACCGACCGTTTTTACATGACAGGTGACTTTGACAATGCCGGCATCGACTACAAACCCGAATATGCTGACGCAGGTTTTTCAAGCATGGTGAATTTCTTTCTGCCCAAACATGGTGATTTGGATGGAATAGTCTATACCTGGCAAGCGTATGCCGACAGTGTACAGGCTCATCCCGACTGGCATCCGTTCAGCTATCTCAACAACTCCTATCACCGCGACGCCGACATGTCAAACATGATAGACTGCGCAACTACACTGCTCCTTTCGCCCGGAGTGTCACAAGTGTTTTATGGCGATGAGACAGGCAGAAAACTAAACGACGCGCGGTTAAACGTGGACAGTGACCAGGCATTCCGCTCCGATATGGACTGGGACGATGTGGACACACTGCAATTAAAACACTTCCAAAAGCTCGGTAAAATCAGGAACACACATCCGGCAATCGGAAAAGGGAGACAGACCACCATAGACACCCACACATGTTACCGCGAATATAAGAATGACCGATTGATAATCAGGGTGCGACCTATTGAGAAACAACCCATTGTCGTATCCCCGTTCTTTCCCGACGGTACACATCTTACTGACCTATGCACCGGCAACATGGCAACCGTCACAAACGGCACCGTCACATTTCCCGTCTATGAAAATAATGTCGCGGTGATTGCTCCCGCATGGTAAACACCACTCTCCTCACCCTCCAACCGCGCTCCGAAATCATTCGAGATTAACGATGAAAATCTTGGACAACAAGCATATACCCAAATCCACGTTGGTTTATAATAGAAATTGACGGGTCTTGGCGTAATGCCCGGCGTAGCTTGTGGATATAACCGTGGAGAGAGTTGCGATTACTTGGTTCATCGCGCTGCCACACGGCAATCATCAGTTCCGATGCATCTACTGTTTTTCCAATATTGGTCACTAATCGTTCAAGCAACTTGGATTCGAAGTGCGACAACAGTACACCTCGTCCTTCCAGTGAAAGCGTTTGGGTACTGATATTGAATATATACCTCCCGAGTGAGAATTTTAAATCTTCCCGGTTGGTATCGTATCGGCGAAGCAGAGCCTTTATCCTCACTATCAACTCTCGAAGTTCAAATGGTTTCTTGAGATAGTCATTGGCTCCGATTTCAAATCCCTCTTCAACATCATCAATCGTGCTTTTGGCTGTGAGGAAGAGCAGCGGAACTGTCGGCGATAACTTCCTTATCTCTTTCGCCATCGAAAAGCCATCCATTTTAGGCATCATGACATCCGCCACGACAATATCAGCGCCCTCGGACTTGAATCTCTCAAGCCCGAAGGCGCCATCAGTAGCACTGATGACCTCATATCCCTGTCCGCGCAATGTGTCGGCGACAATCAGAGTGAGATCTTCTTCATCCTCAACAAATAATATCTTATTGCCCATCGTTGCTGATTTTGATTGTGAATACCGAGCCTTCTTTTTCTTTGCTCTTGACATCAATGTTCCACCCCATTTTACCAAGTATGCTCTTCACATAGTATAACCCTATACCGTACCCTCTGACATCCTGCCGGTTGCCATGAGGTACACGATAAAACTTGTTAAACAGATACGGCATGGACTTGGCGGGGATGCCGATACCATTGTCTGCGACAGAGATTTCTTTTTCATTACCTGATATAGTTATAGCAACACTATCACGTGAGTATTTGATTGCATTATCTATCAAATTATTCAGTATATTTGATAGATGCTCTTTATCTGCTTCTATCGAAATATCATCATCAACACTTACATTAATTGTTATCTCCTTTTCACCTCTCATACGCTGAGCGGCAGCTATTTCCTCAACAAACGGCTGTAATTGAATTGTCTCCGGTTGGAGTTTCATGGTTTTTCGCCGCTCCATACTCATCGCAAGGATATTCTCTACCAGTTCTCCGAGCCGTTTAAGCTGCTTGTTTGCAATCATCAGATATTTTGTCTTTTTGGCGGGGTCGTTGGCTGTATCGTAATTAATCAGAGCGTCATTGGCGGAATATGCTATCGCAATCGGCGTTTTCAACTCATGGGTCATATTGCTTACAAAATCATCCTTCATTTCTTCAATGGTCCGTAGTCGTGAAACTGTACGAAATAAATACCAAAACGCCAGAGTAAACGATGTCATCAGAAGAAAGACCGTGACAATGACTCCAAGCATCTGCGACAATATATGACGGGTGAGCGGAGTCATATATGCACGATAATACATATCCGATTCCGGATTAAAGCATAACGAAAAGACATCGTATCCTGCACGGTTCTCAGGAATATGGCTATTACCTCTTATTACATCCTCACTTGAGTCGATAATCTCTACGGCTACAAAATCCGGATATATGTGGCGGTCAGCGAGACGTTCCAGCATTATACTATCCATAATCGACACGTTAAAGTCGACAACTGGATCCATAGTCTCATGCATCTGATGACTCATATCGTTGACCATCTGATTGGTATATGACCGATCGCGCCGTAAAGGGGTCTTGTTTACACGGGTCTCACCTTTACCGCTTTGGGAAGTTGTCACAAAGTTTCCATCCTCATCCTTTACACCGGAAACCTGACCATGACCTTCTATAATTGAGTCGCCGTTTTCAAGATAAGCTTTTTTAGCTGCTATTGCGGCACGATTAGCCCGGTCAGCACGCTCCCACATGTCGTCAATATCGGCGTCAGCCAAAGCTGTCATCACATCTCGTTCAACATTGGCTCTTATCGAATTATAAAGAGATATGAGATAATAGACATTGCAGCCGAAAATGACTGCAATGACAAAAATAAACGTGATAGATATTGTCCTAAAGCGTTTCATACCTGCAACCACGAAGTGCTCGCGGTCTCATATTAAAATCAATTCTCACCGCAAATTTACTAATAATCCATCATACAATTATTTAGGTAGATTCCGATTTAAGACTAAATAAGGGAGCGTTTAAGTCTATATAAGGATGGTCATGGCGATTATGAATGTAAGTGAACCTAACTTTACCTCAAAAAAAGTAGTACAGCAATGAGAAAAGCATTATTTTTCATAACGATTCTACATAGCGCAACAGCTTATGCACAGACGGAATCCCTTGATACAATCTCCGCCCGGCAACTCAATGAAGTTGTTGTAAGAGGAGAGAAACCGCAGATTAGGAGCGATGAGGGCGTAATGGTCATTGACCTTCCTGCAATAGTTAATGATAAGCCTGTTACAAACATTCTTGAAGCCCTTGGCTATATGCCCGGTGTTGCGAACAATAATGGTATGATATGGCTTACCGGGGCCTCTAATGTCACCATTATTCTCAATGGAGAGCTGACCAATATGCCGCTCCAGAATCTGTATCAGCTCCTTTATACCACGCCTGTTGACAGGCTGAAAAATGTCGAAATCATGTATTCGGCTCCTCCTAAGTATCATGTCAACGGTGCAGTAATCAACGTGGTTCTGAAGACTCCGACACCTTTTGATGGCTTGCAGGGACAAGTCAGAACCGGATATAATCAGGCTCACTATGGCTCGTATGGCAGTGGACTTGCAGCGACATACGCATTAAAGGACTGGACTTTTGACCTCAACTATGGGCTTTCCCGAACTAAGTCGTGGAGTCGCGAGGAAACATGGTCGAATCATCTTTACAATGGTAAGCGGACCATGATTGAGGATGATATGCGCCGCATTGGTCAGAACTGGAGCAATACCATATTTGTGTCTGCGTCATGGAAAACGCTCAAACTCACTTACAACGGTCAGATAATCGCCGGTTCAAAGAGTTGGGGACTCTCATCCGGGACGTCGGGCAATTTTACAAACGCATACAATATGTTGTCACCGGTCGGCTATCATAATGTTGCCCTACGTTACACAGCCCCATTTGGCATGACTGTAGGCGGTGACTATACCCGCTATTCCGAGAATCGTTCCCAGTCATTGTTTAAGGATGCCGATTATCTGCTTGGCTCGGAAAACCGGCAAGCAATAGACCGATGGCATTTATATATCGACCAACAGCATCAGTTCGGCAAATGGCAACTGAGCTATGGCGCGGAGTATCAGCACTCGGAAGACCACAGTTCGCAACATTATGGAATATCCGGCACTCCTGATTTCGATGATTGTTTCAACGAAGATGTAGCGAGTTTCTATGTCGGCACACAGCGGTCGCTTGACTGGGGTCTATCTTTCAATGCATCGGCAAAGGGAGAATATTATCACAGTAAATATCATCACAACTGGAATTTCGTTCCTCAACTCGGGGCGACTTACCACAAGACACCGAAAAGCATATTCCAGCTTAATCTCAGCACCCAACGCATCTATCCTTCATATTGGGAGCTTCATGGCGGGACAAGCTACATCAATGACTACTCGACAGTAATAGGTAATCCGGAATTACAGCCATATATTCAATACGATGCACAATTCAATTATATCCTAAGACAGAAATATGTGGCGACACTCTATTTTCAGTATGGCGATAAGGCGACTGTCCAATTACCTTATCAATCGCCCAAGGCTCTCAATCTTATCTATCAGACCATAAATATGAACTACAAGCGGGTGATTGGATTTAACCTCTATGCACCTTTCGGTGTCAGTTACATCTGGAACGCATCAGTCACTGCCAACATATTCAAACAACGAGAAAAAGCCGATAATTTCCATGACATAAGTTTCGACAATAGCAAATGGATTTTCTACGGTTCTCTCAGCAACTCTTTTAAGTTCAGTCAGAATTGTCCCGTATCGTTGTCTGTTGATTTCAGTTACATATCACCGTCACTGCAAGGAATAGCCGACCTTTCAAGTATTTGGAAAGTTGATGCCGGTATCAAATGGCAATTCGGGAAGAGCCGCAGTTGCGAATTTGACCTGAAGGCTGATGACATATTCAATAAATGGTCGCCGACCATGACTATCAATCATGCCGGTCAGGACTATCGAATGAAAGTGAGGGATATGACCCGTAATCTTAAACTGACATTTATCTGGCGATTCAACGGTTTTAAGCCCAAAGACGCAGATATTGACACCTCGCGTTTTGGCACGGGTAAATAATCTAATCTCGGTTTATGACGGGAATTGTTATGATGATAAGAATCATATAATCACTTGGTCACCCCCGAAAAATGATTTTTTGCAAAGAATAAGGCGAAATAGTTTGGCAGGTAACGAAATAATCGCTAATTTTGCACCGCTTTTCGTAATCTCTGGCAAGACAAGCAGCTTGCTATATTGCGTATTATTAACATTTTAATATTTGATTAAAAATGGATTTGATTAAAGTTGCTGAAGAAGCATTTGCCTCTGGCAAGCAGCACCCCGAATTTGGTCCCGGCGATACCATCACAGTCGCATACCGCATCAAAGAGGGTAACAAGGAGCGTATCCAGCAGTACCGTGGCGTAGTTATCCGCATCTCAGGCGAAGGCGCAAAGAAGCGTTTCACCGTACGCAAGATGAGCGATAACATCGGTGTAGAGCGTATCTTCCCCATCGAGTCACCGTTTATCGACTCAATCACAGTTAACAAGTATGGTAAAGTACGTCGCGCCAAGCTTTATTATCTGCGCAACCTTACCGGCAAGAAGGCTCGTATCAAAGAGCGCCGCATAGTGAACAAAGACGCAAAATAAGATTATTCTTAACCGATAAAATAAAGGGATGTGTCGCGCTTTGGACACATCCCTTTATTTTTATATCCAGTCATTGCCGACATCAATGAGTTTGATTATCTTTGCTTTCTAACCAAAGCCTGACACCATGTACGATGATGATAACGACTACGGCAATTATAATTGGGTTCCCGACCACAATATGTGGGTCGATTACACTGCCGAACAATTCACCGGCGAAAATCCATATTTAGGCTACCCCGAATACGAAGACTATAGTGAAAATAACGCTGCTGAAGATTATAATGATACCAACCTAAACAGGGGAAGCGATTCTAATTCACTTAGAGAGGCAGCCGAGCGAAAAGGATATTACTGCGCACAGCTTTACGCCCTCAAACAGACGCTCACGACTCTTCAACCCAATACTGAACCATACTATCAATGCAGGCATAAAATCAAAGAGGCAAAACGCATGATCAGAGCCAATACTAAAATCATCGATGATATTATGACAAATCGAATGGTAACTGAAATCGTTCGAATAATAAAATCGCACAAAAGAATCATACCCCTCCCGTACAAAAACCGGCCGCCGACAAACCGAAAAGCGCGACAGACAATTACAGCGACCGGAACGACACGAAATTTTCCCTTTCCAATGAAGCGCAGGTGAGGCTCATTATCTTAAGTATCGTAATCCCGACATTTTTCCTTATGTATCTTTTCGGGGAATCTTGAAAACAAAAGAGAGAATGTATCAAATTGATACATTCTCTCTTTCTGCTATGTAAATTGTTATTATTAGAGCCAACGTACATAAGCGAAGTCCTGACGATGAGGAAGAGCGTCATTCCAGGGATAAGCACGGAATGCATAACGGAACACACCTGACTCACGCATCTTAGACTTAAGCTCGTAAGTGATGTTGTCGCCATCCTGACCGATAGGCTTGAACTGCTCGGTGCGGACAAGCTTTTCTTCACCATTGACAACCTTATACACGACAAGTTCTACATGCACGTCACGACCGAGACCGTTGGTGTTGACCTTAATCACGGTAGAGAATGGCTGACCGGTCTTGCTGTTGTTCTGGTCAACAGACTCGATGATCGAATCAACTTTCACGCCGTCCCACTTGGAAGCCACATTCTCTTTCCATGCCACAATTTCTTTGGCAAGAGCGAAGTCATGGGCAGTAAGTTTCTTGGTGCGTGAAGCCTCCTTGTCGTAGAAGCGGTCGATATAGTCGTCAATCATACGCTTCATAGTGAAGTTAGGAGCAATCTTCGCTACAGAGTTCTTTATATACTGAATCCACTCGGGAGAATAACCCTTCGAATTCTTTGCGAAGTAGAGAGGAACAATCTCGTTTTCAAGCATCGAGTAGATAGTGGCTGCATCGAGCTGATCCTGCTGCGACTGGTCGGTAAATGTACGCTTGTCGGTAAGTGCCCATCCGGCTTTCTCGCAGAAACGATAGCCCTCATACCACCATCCGTCAAGCACCGAGAAGTTAAGCACACCGTTCATCTCAGCTTTCTCGCCTGATGTACCTGATGCCTCAAGCGGACGGGTAGGTGTATTCAACCAGATATCTACACCTGATACAAGACGCTTTGCAACAATCATGTCGTAGTTTTCAAGGAAGATAATCTTACCGAGGAACTGCGGCATACGTGAAATCTCCATAATACGCTTGATAAGACCCTGTCCTGCTCCGTCGGCGGGGTGTGCCTTACCGGAGAAGATGAACTGTACGGGGAACTGCGGATTGTTTACAATCGCAGAAAGGCGGTCAAGGTCGGAGAAGAGAAGATGAGCGCGCTTGTAAGTAGCAAAACGACGGGCGAAACCAATGATAAGTGCGTTAGGATTAATCTTGTCGACAATCGACATGATGCGTGAGGGGTCACCCTGATTCTTGAGCCACTTCTCACGGAAGTCACGACGCACGAAGTTGATGAATTTGTTTTTCATCGTCATACGGAGCTTCCAGATATCCTCATCGGCTACATCATATATCTTAGCCCAGTAGTTAGTGTCGCTCTGATGGTTGAAGAACTCCTTGCCGAAAGTCTTTTCATAAAGTTCCTTCCACTCAGAAGCCGCCCAGGTAGGCATGTGGACACCATTTGTAACGTAACCTACGTGAGACTCCTCCCAGCTGTAACCTTTCCAAATGCCTGAGAACATTTTCTTTGAAACCTCACCGTGGAGCCAGCTTACGCCGTTAGCCTCCTGACAGGTGTTAAGAGCGAATACACTCATCGAGAAACGCTCGTTGGTATCGGGATTCTCACGACCCATGTTCATGAGATCGCTCCATGAGATACCAAGTTTTGCGGGGAACTCGCCCATATATTTGCCGAATAGACCTTCGTCAAAATAGTCGTGACCTGCAGGCACGGGGGTGTGTACAGTATAAAGGCTTGAAGCACGGACTACCTCAAGAGCGGTGTTAAAGTCAAGCTTGTCGTCCTGAACATAATCCACAAGACGCTGAAGGTTGAGAAGTGCTGCATGACCTTCGTTGCAGTGATAGAGCTCGCTCTTTACACCGAGCTTCTTAAGCATCAGGATACCACCGATACCGAGCATATATTCCTGCTTGATACGGTTTTCCCAATCACCGCCGTAAAGCTGATGGGTTATCTGACGGTCAAACTCGCTGTTCATGTCGAAGTCGGTATCCATCAGATACAGCTTCATACGACCAACATTCACACGCCAGATGTGAGAATACACAACTCTTCCAGGGAACGGCACTTCAAGAATCACCGGATGACCATCTTCATCAACCACTTGATCGATTGGAAGCTCGTTGAAATTCTGCGGCTCATAGTTGGCAATCTGCTGACCATCCACAGAAAGAGTCTGGGTAAAGTAGCCATAACGGTAAAGGAAGCCTACAGCAGTCATGTCCACACAGCTGTCGGAAGCCTCCTTGATATAGTCACCGGCAAGCACACCGAGACCACCGGAATAAATCTTAAGAGCATTGCAAAGACCATATTCCATTGAGAAATAAGACACGGAAGGAATGTCCTTACGCATGGGCACCTTCATGTAAGCCTTGAAATCGGAATATACGGCATCAATACGCGCCATGAGGTCTTCATCGTTGATGATCTCCTGAAGGCGGTCAAAATCAAGACGCTGGAGAAGCATCACGGGGTTCTCTCCAACCGCACGCCAAAGGTCGGGGTTGAGATCGCGGAATAGAGATTTACCCTCGCTGTTCCATACCCACCAAAGGTTGCGGGACATTACTTCGAGGGGTTTGAGCTTGGAAGGCAAATCAGATTTTACCATAATGTCACGCCATGCGGGTGCATTAGTGTTGCTCACTTGTAATTTCATACGCTAAAATAAAAATTATTAATCTTCTTTCTTATATATCATTTATTGACACGTGCATCGGCGGCATTAAGCGCAACAGCAAATGCCTCCACATAGTATTCAATGAAATAGCTCCATGCGGCAAGCGACGCCATGTGCATGGCACGTGACCGGATCAATGCCATTCCGGCAGGATCGACACCGACAAGATACTCCAACGACTTGGCTATGCGGTCGGCTACCTCATTATAATTGAAGTCGCCACGTGCAATAACATTGACACCTGACTCGCTGAATGTATTATCCTCCGTGGCAAGCATCCATTGACCGAAGCCGGAGAGTGTTGTAGTGACGGTAGGCACACCGAAGGCTATGCTCTCAAGCGGAGTGTAGCCCCACGGTTCATAATAAGACGGAAACACCGTGGCATCCATTCCTATCAACAAATCATAATATGTCTTGTCAAAAATACCATCGCTACCGTTAAGATAACACGGCACATAAATCACCTTTACCTTATCTGCCTTGCAGTTGGTAAAGCCGATGCCATGTATGCGGCAGTTGATGGGGTCTTCATCAGGATTGTTCAGATAATGAGTCAGCACCGGATTCTGAAGAGCCGACTTGCGTTTTGCAGCAAGAGCCTTTTTCAGATCGGCGCGAGGCTCTTTCACCCAGGCAGGCACCATTACAAATGCAAGGACGGTGCGGTTTATATCCAACTCCCTGAGACGGGCGAGAGCGTCAAGATACAGGTCAATGCCCTTGTTGCGGTATTCACATCTGCCGGAAGTGGCGACGATGAACGTGTCGTCGGGCAGTTTATAACCAAGCAGCGAAGATGCGACATTCAGAAGCACTCCACGCGCTTCCTCTCGCGCACTCAGGAATTTACCTTTCGCGGGCACGAAATTCTGCTCAAATCCGTTAGGAGTAACGACCGGTCGGCGTTCAAGCAACTGTTCACACTCCATTGCCGTGATGTCACTTACCGTAGTAAAGCAGTCGGCATTATGGGCGGCAGCTTTTTCAAGCGAGTGTTTCGACTCCATGTTCAACTCCCTTGCCATCTGATCGCCGTTATATCCACGCAGGTAGTCATAGAGAGGCTTGCCGTTTCCGCAAATACTGCGACCTATGCAAGTGGCATGGGTAGTGAAAATGGTTGCGACACTCGGCAGACGATCCTTCACATATAGAAGTCCCATACCGGTAGTCCATTCATCGAAATGAGCTATGACCTTCTTGTCGCGGATACCGGTATAGTCACAAATGCTTTCAATAACTATACCTGCAGCATGTGCAAATGCACATCCCTCATCATAATCGCCGTAAGCGTGAAGGGAATCTACCTTATATAAATCCCACATCCTGCCATAAAACTCATCTTTTATAGCATACATGCCGTCAAACTTGACAAGCACGACAATAGGTCGTCCCGGAATATCCCAACGGCCGACACGCACAGAAACCCCTTCCGGAAGGTTAGCTTTAGCTTTCCATCCTTTCAGAAGAGTATTTGACGGAATAAAATATGGTGAAGGATTTTCATCAGACCACACATCAGGTCCGATGAAGATGACTTTATCCTTGTATAGTTTCTGGAGCGTCTTAGCTTTTGTCGATAATACCGTGTATATACCACCTATCTTGTTGCATACTTCCCAACTCGTCTCGAAAAGCAAATCTAAATTTACAGGCGCTTTATCCATATTGTAAATTATTTTATTTTACGGGCGCAAAGATAATAAATTTTTTTCACATAGAAGCCATTCTTGTAATCTATAATTCTTTACAATTTTCCAATAATTATGATTTATCGCCCACAAACACGCTGCAAATCGCATTACGCTTGACAATAAAATAACACAATTTAACAGTAGTAATGATAAACAGAGTTAAATTATAAGAACTTAACAGTTGAATGAATTGTTATAAAGTCATATAACATAAAATTCACTATCATGCTGTATAAGAAAGAGTTAATAAGTATTGTGGGGCTATTTATGCTGATTGCCTGCAGCAGCAGCCTGTGGGATGACCTTCCCGAACCTATCGCAACCTTTATTTCCACCTACTACCCCATGTCGGGAATCAGCGAGTATAACGAACATAACGGGGTCTATTACGTCACTATTAAAAACGGCGCTACAATGACTTTTGACTCAAACTACACTTGGCTTGAAATCAACGGCAACGGAGTCGTGCTGCCTCAACTGTTCATACAAGACGCCCTCGAACCCAAACTTGTACAATACCTCATGGAGCTTGAACTGACCGATGAAGTATATGCAGCCAAAAACGACCCTCGCGAAGTGATACTCGATATGCTCGATTATAAAATACGCTACATAAAGGAAAGCGGGGACATAAGCCAGATAGGCGGTCCTACAAATTAATGCCGGAACTGCGGTAGAAGCGCATAGTGCTTCTAAATAACGGGAATTCAAGCGAAAGTATTCCTTCTTTAGAGAATGTGGCATGAGTCTCGTCATCCATGCGGTTCATCATACTGTCATACCACACCATATCATAATGATTTTCAAACGGTGTCGGCAATAGTTTTCCTTTCAGCATCAACTTACGCCAAGCCTGATTGTTTACCCTTGCACCGTCAAGATAAAGCATGTCATATCCATCGCCGTTTGCGACAACTATCAGGGAGTAGTTTCCGCCAAGACGCGCACGATTGTCGTCAGTCTCGCGGTCAAGATAACGCCAAATTCCTTCGACAGGGTCAACAGACAGTGAGAGATTTCGCATCACGTCATCCATTTCATAACCGGTAACAAGACTTTGTGCAATATCTTCGCCACATTCCACAACAAGAGAAGCGATATCCAATGGGGAGCCTTCCGACACAAGCTTACATTGAGAACCGGCAGGCAATTTAGATGTGACCTCCATGATCTTATGCAATCCTTTTGCCCCGATAAACACCCGCATCACATCGCCCTCCCACTCTAACAACATTGAATTGAATCCTTTTGCCATATTTAGACCTGATGCAACTGTCTCCTTGTTTGTCACAAGATTGTTGCCGCCGGTTATTGCACCATACTCCACCGACATCATACGGCGGTCGTCAAGTGCTCCGAAATCAGAATTGAATGGGCGCATAATCACATAATTGTAATCATCAGGCGATACATAATTCCATGCTATCCCCCACCATGTATCGCCGTCACCGAAACCCTCTTTTGCCGCCGGCATGGCACAACGCGCCTCTATAGCGATGGTAGCACAGTTGTCATCAAGACCAAATATCGAATCGACCGATATGTCGCTACCGATGTAATACTGACGATGCTGCGCCGATACTGACAGCGTCAGCGACATCAAGATTGAGAAGAGAGTGAGTTTCATAAAATATAATTAAAACCGTTAGTCTATAACAAGGAGCTTACACGCGCGACGAACTCTTCACGACCTATATTCCATGGAATCCAATGGATATGGAAGCCTCTGCGTTCCATCCCCCGAAACCAAGTCATCTGCCTCTTTGCAAACTGATGTATGGCAATCTCAAGTCCGGAAAGCATTTCATCAAAAGTCATTTCTCCTACAATATAACTTGTCACGTATTTATACTCAAGTCCATAATATATAAGGTCATCCGGAGAGATGCCGGAGTCAAGCAAAGACCTTACCTCGTCAATCATCCCCTCGTCAATCCTTGCCTTCAGCCGGGCGGATATGCGATTGCGCCTGCTTTCACGGTCAATGTCAACCCCGACTATAGTGACATTCTCCATCGGCTTTGGCTGAGTGCTGACAGCCTTTTCAGGATGTTCGATATAGTAGCTCTGTATCTCGATGGCACGTATGGCTCTTTTACAGCTGTCAACATCAGTGACATTATGGAGTGTCTTCATCGAGGCAAGTATAGATGTCAGTTCCTCAAGCGACTTTCCTGCCAATGACTCGCGCAGTTCACGATTTTCAGGCACCTCCGGCAAACGCAGACCATTAATAGCCGACTCTATGTATAATCCGGTGCCTCCACACAATATCGGCAGTTTTCCTTTACCGGCAACCTTAGTGTAAGCCTCATCAAAGTCTCGCAGATACTCGTAAAGATTATACTTATATCCGGCAGGACAAATATCTATAAGATGATAAGGCACACCGTCATACTCTACAAGATCCTTGCCGGTACCGATATCCATGCCGCAATATATCTGCCGCGAGTCGGCACTGATGATTTCCCCGTCAAGAGCTTTCGCTACATCCACGGCACGTGATGTCTTGCCCGATGCCGTCGGTCCGGTTATTACAAGGAGCCTATTGTCCATAGTCCCTTACATGTTTACGCCAGAATCTACGGAGTTTAAAAAACGGGGTATCTTCATTATCCTTGGCAATAAGCAGCCACACCGGGTCATTGAAATCACCGTCAAACACTTCCAGTTCATGCAGTCGGAATGTCGGCTTATAATGCTTTATATCATATAGGCGATATCCCCAGCGGTCATAGGTCTTTTTAGTCATCATCACAGTATATACACGATGAATCTCACTCATAAGCAAGCCTGACAATTCGCCATGGGCATGCATCCGCTCAAGTTGGTTCTGGCTGAACCATTCACCTGAAAGGCGCGACCTTTCAACCTCAGTACGCGACGGTACTACGCAAAGATAATGGAAAATATTGCTGTCGGCATGGTTATTGGAATTTTCATATAGAAATTTTATGTCGACCTTGTCGTTGATGCCCGAGACAAGCGAAAAGTTGACTGCGGCATCGTACGATGTCATGCGTTCCCGATAAGGTATATGTGTCATTGCCGGCGTATCGGCACGTTTTCTGTCATCCTCATCGACCAGATTCAGAAACACATAGTCATCACATATAAGAATATAGCGCAAAATAGTCGTAAGTTCAGCCGATGAGGCATCACCCACTACATTCTCACGATAAAACATATATATGCGGAAATAACGCATGGCGAGATATGCGAGCGACAGCACGTATAATGCCACCGGAATAGCGATATAATAATACAAATCCGACGGATTCATATTGACATTATTGTAAGTGGTAAGGTAATACGTCCACGAATAAATCGATACAACAGCCGATATGAATATGAGCATCCGCAGCTGATAACGCGACTCGACATCAAATACGCGCCCCATAAATCCTCGTTCCTGCGGAGTTCCATGCTCTACAGTGCAACGATGACAGAATGAGATACGGTGACGCATCACATATCCCCATATCGAGATTACCAACATCACGGGTGCCAGTATAAGTATTGTAATATAGGGTATGTTCTTATTGGCATGTCCCAGCAGATATTCCTGCGGGTCCATGAATTTCATATAATAGAGATTTATACCTACCATTATCGCTGCCGCCACAAAGAGGATTCGCACTGTGATATATGGCAATATGTTGCAGATTTCCGAGTCGGAATCACGCATGACTGCAATACGCCTCATCAATATAAAAGCGAACCCGAGCACAAAGGCGGGAAGCCATAACTTTGTGAAAAGTACGCCAAAGAGCACAGTAAGAGCAAGCGCACCGGCGGAAAGCGCCCAATTAATCCAGAGACTGTCTATGCCACGTAGTGTAAGCCGGTTTCGTTGCTTATTTGTTGCCATGTAGATTGCGATTAAAGAAATTAAGCATATTGAGATATACCAGTGAGCGTGCCCCGCAGCCATAAATCGAATGGTTCATATTGGGGAAGAGCAGCATGTCGCATACCTTGTCTTCCGACTGAAGGGCTGACACATATTGCATGGTATTCATCAGGTGTACATTGTCATCGGCAGTACCGTGCATAATCAGCAGCGGGGTCATGATACGGTCTACATACGAAATCGGGGCACTTTCCTGATATCCCACTTCATTCTCACGCGGTGTCAGCATATAACGCTCAGCATATACCGAGTCATAATAACGCCAGTCAGTAACGGGAGCGACAGCCACAGCAGCATCATAGCCATATTGCGACGCCGCCATGAGAGATTCATATCCGCCATAGCTCCAACCAAATATGCCGACCTTGGACACATAGGACAATGAACGGGCATATTTAGCGGCGGCAATCTGGTCTATTGTCTCGTAATGCCCCAGATTGCGATATACGATATTCTTGAATTCTTTTCCCCTGCCGCCTGTACCACGTCCGTCAACAGTAATCACAATGTATCCTTGCGTCACAAAATAGCAGTCCCAGTCCATGTGCCAACGGTTAAGCACCTCCTGCGATCCCGGTCCACTGTATTGCGACATAATTACCGGATACCTGCGGGAAGGGTTAAAGTCTGCCGGTTTCAGGATGGATGCATTCAGTGTGTATCCGTCAGAATTGATGGTAAAAAACTCTTTCACCGGAAGAGAACCGTAACGGGAAAGATATTCACGGTTATCCTCAAGCACCCGCAACTGTTTCCCCGCCGAAGTGCAGAGAGTGAATACAGATGGAGTGGTCACGTCATTATAGACCATCGTGTAATACGACATGTCGGGAGCACAAATAAGCGAAGTCGTACCATTTTCTCTACCTACAGGTGTAATCTTTCCTTTAGCATCGACACGGCTCACCACGCGGTCAAGCGGACCGCGCATGGTCGACTGATAGAAATGGGAAGCGGTAGCCTTCTCATACCCGTAATATTCGGTCACATCGTAGTCACCTGAAGTTATCTGACGCATCTGCGCGCCCGAATAGCTGTACTGATACAAATGGTTGTATCCTGACTTTTCCGACATTACGATAAAAAAATCGTCATACAGCCTTGTGCCTTCCCACGCAACAGGGTCAATCCATCCGGAATTATTCTCGTCAACATATAAAGACTTGCTTACCGTAGACTTGGGATTTACAAGATACATTTCCATCCTGTTTTGGGCACGGTTCAGCGTAGTGACTACAAGACGGTCGGAAGTGCCGGCATAGGCGATACGAGGTATATATTCTATGCGCGAGTCATTGAATGGTATATCTTTTGTCTTGCGGTTATCTACATCATAACTGTGAAGCGTGACGACCGAATTACGCTCACCCGCTACAGGATATTTATAGCTGTAACTGCCGGGGTAAAGCTGATACTGCGGCTTCGGCTCACACGTACCCTCATAAAGCGGGAAGGAATACAGCGGTACATCGGTCTCGTTATACTTAAGATAACAAAATGTAAGATTGTCAGGCGACCATGCCATCGAGCACGTCGTATCAAACTCCTCCTCATAAACCCAGTCGGGCACACCGTTGATAATCTTGTTAACCTCACCGTCTTTGGTGACAGCAACCTCGGTGTTATAGTCGAGTTTACGGATATAGATATTGTTGTCCGCCATAAACGAAATCATCCTGCCATCGGGCGACCACAAGGGCGATTGCTGCAACGGATGCTCGACACTCAAAGGAGTCAAGACATTATGACGCACCTCATACACATAATATTTGGCTTTAAACGAGCGGCGATAAACCGGTAGCTTATCCTGATATATGATTATGTATGATTCATCAGGACTAAGGATGTAACCTTCGATTGACTTGACTTTATTCTCACGTGTGGACGCAACATCAATCACGGTAGCAATTTCGTCGCCTGTCTTTATATCGTATTTTACAAGTCGTGTACCGTCATCGGCAAGCTGCAGATAGCTCTTGCCGTCATTAAGATAGGTCATCATTCCCGGAGTCGAAATCGCATTTTCAGGATAAACATACCGGGACAAGTCACCGGCATTAGCAGCCTCCGATTCAACTGCCGGCAATAATGCCGCAAAAATCAGTATATATTTTAACTTCATTGCTGAAAATCTATTTGTTTCATTGGATTATTAAAATAGCGACATCTGTGCCGCGTTGTCAGGTGTCTGCTTGCGCGGAGGCTCCTGATAGCCGAAATCGGCATCGGAAACCATCCCTACACTCTTTGCGACCACTCCTTCCGGAGGAGTGGCAATCAGCCATTCAGTGCTGTCAAGGGTGTCATCGATTGCAGAAATCTTAGGCATGGATTTCTTGGAAGCCCTTCGGCGCTTCGGTTTCTCTTCCGTCACATTCTTCTCCGTCACCTCAGCCAGAGCTTCCTGCGCTTTCTTCAACTCTATTTCCTTGGCAGCGCTATTGCCGATGCTCTCTTCAAGAGATTCTTTCAAGTTGTCAACCTCCTTTTCAAGCGACATCACTTTTATTGCCTGTGCTTCTTTTTGCTCCTTCAGTGCACGTATTTTTTCATCACGCCGTGCCAATACATCCTCGACCTTAGCCATCTTGTCAATCATCTCTTGCTTGACTTCTTCCAGCAAGGAGTTTGCCTCTGCAAGTTCGGAAGACAAAGCCATGACTTTTGATACCGATTCCTCATATTTGACCTGCAGTTCATTCTTTGAGGCTATGGCATCATCAAGATCCTTACGGTTTACAGCATTATTATTACGCAAATCGCTCAACATCTTGTCGGACATAGACATCTTGGTCTTATAGAGTTCAGCATTCTCAAGAACTTCAGCATTCAGACGGTCAATCTCTGCATGTAATTTTTCATTTTCAGACTGCGACTCATCGAGCTTGACACGCAATGCCCCAAACTCTTCTATCGACACACCTGCACCGGCGGCTGCATCCGCCTCAAGCACACCGGCTATTTTCAATTTATTGACAAGGCTCCTGTTTTCAAGTATAAACTGCTCCTTTTCCGCTTCGAGCGACACGATTTGGCTCTCAAGTTCACGCACCTTATCGGAAAGAGCTCGTTTCTGACGGTCGGCACTGAGCTGACGCTGTTTCAGTTCATCTTCTTTCTCCTGAATGTTCCGGCAACGCTCCTGTAGTCCGGATATCTCATCATGGTATTTTTTAGCCTCATTCCGGGACTTTTTCAAGAAATTGTCTTCCATGTCATTATGACATTTTGCAAGATACTCCTTGAAAGAATTGCCGAGTGTATCGTAGAGATATCTGCGCTGGGCATCACGGTCAATGCACTGCTTTACAAAGTCAGGCTGCGCATTGTTAAACACTTCAAGTATGGCATCGAAGAAATCCATCGGAAACAACTCTGTTTCCGGCTCTGCGACAACTGCGTCCTCTCCCTTTTCTTCTTTCGTTTCCACGACAGAGACCGTGTCAGCATCCTGCAACCGCTTGTACGGGGTAACAAGTGCCGAGGGGGCATCGTCATAATCATCTTCGTCATGACCGAAACCGAAAGCCCTTAATACTGAATTAAAAAATGACATGTCAAGTCTGTTATTCCATTACAAAAAACTGTGCTCATTCCGGTTTTACAACTACCCCGACTCCTTTTCTGCCATTAATGCCAATCACCAGCGGAGAGTCAAACCTCACAATCCGGAGGAAATCGTTCTCATATTCAGCAGGCATCCGGTTAAGGTAATCCACATCATAAATGCCATCGTTTGACGCCGGATTTATGGTAAAGTATCCTACTCCGAAAGATGTCAGGTTTTGAAAGAAATGAGTACCCTGACTCGGCTCGATGCGATAATTGCTCAGCGATGACTCGACAATAAGCCGCGCCGATGATATATGCGGCCACTTGACCGGAATACCAAGAGCGGTGTCGCTTGAGCCCCAACGACCGGGACCTATCAGCACATAACCTTCGTTACGCTCCGTAAAGGTACGATTTATTTTTTCAATTTCCCTTGCAATTAGAGAATTATTTGACGAAGAGAAATTTTCAGGACGAACATAGATGACAGCTCTCACATTTTCTATATTGCCGTGACCGAGCGCAGTGTTGCTTCGCAGGATCAATCGGTCATCGGGTAATGAAAGCACACTTTCATCCACAATATCCTTACGCTCGACAATCGGGCGTATCTGCAACCAGTACAGTGTACCTTTGCCCTTGTCTGTTATATCGAGTACTCCGGCAAATTCGATTTCCACAGGTCGTCCCATCTCTTCCTGTCCTTTGGAAAGCATGAAATCAGTAATCTGGGCAAGAGGGAATACTCCGTGTTGAAGCACATTGGCAAATGTAACCACTCTTCTACCCTCCCCCTCGTCACAGTCACGTATTATCTGGTCACGGAAGTCGTAGGTCGACACAAGATAACGCAGCGCACCTGTTGCCGCTACATCCTGTATACGGGGTTTGGCGATATTGAATCCGTCATCAACCTTGAAATCCTCCTCGACTCCGCGCTTCATGTCGAGAGCATAAAAACGTGTCTGGGTATCGCGCAGGGCGAGGTCAAGCGTTGATGTCTGGAGTACCTTGTCGGCATGACGCGGCGAGAAACGCAGGCTCAAGCCGCCGTCAACAATATATTTTCCAAGCCCCACGGCAGTCTCAACCACTCCATCCTCGGGCACTTCATCGTTGATAGGGTAATAGTTTAGCGAGCGACCGACTCCGGAAAATGACGGGAAATAATAGTCACCGACCTGCTTGCCGACAACCTCCTGTATGATAACCGCCATCTTCTCCTGGTCAATGACGTTGCTTGTTGCGGTCATATATGCCTTGCTATCGGCATAAAACACTGAGGCATATACACTTTTTATAGCGTCACTCAGCATGGCAAGCATCTCATAGCGGTCTTCTACATGAGGAATCATGTAGGTGGAATAAATGCCTGCAAACGGCTGATAATGGGAATCCTCAAGCAGGCTGGAACTACGTATGGCAAGCGGCTTGTCGACCACTTCAAAAAGCGCGAAGAAATCTTCGATAAGACGTTCAGGCAGACGTGCCTGCAGGAAATATTTCAATATCACCTCGTCGCTTTGGTCGGAGAGCGCCACAGGATAGAGATTGTTGGTCTCCATGAACTCATCGAATATATCGGTGCATATCACCACTGTGCGAGGGATTGTAACCGTGACACCGTCAAAGTTGTCACATATCGGATTTTTCTTTATTATCGAGTCAATGAATGCAAGACCTCTGCCTTTTCCACCCAAGGAGCCTTGCCCGATACGGGCAAAGTTGGAATAATGGTCAAACCGGTCTTTGCGGAAAATAGCCACGACACCCCGGTTTTTCATCTTACGGTACTTTACTATAAGGTCAAAAAACAGCTGTCGCACAGCCGGAGCCTCCTCGATATTCTTGAAGCGGTGACTCTTTATGACCTCTGCAATAGGGAAAAGCGCACGCGAGTAAAGCCAACGCGATATGTCATTGTAAGATGCGTGATAGAAAAGTGATTTCGCCGGGATATCGAAGATATGTCTCTGCAAATCCTTAAGGTCATGTATGCGCAGAAGTTCCTCGCCGGTTTCCGGGTCACGTATGACAAAATCGCCGAATCCGAAGTCCTTGCGTATCGCATCACCGAGGTCAACGGGAAACTTCTTGGAATTCTTGTCGATAAACACACCTCCGAAAGCCTTCACTTTCGGGGCGTTCTCCTCTTCCGATGACTCCATTATGATAGGCAGATAAGGATCTTTCTCTCTCAGATAAGCGGCAAGCTCAAGTCCGGCATGAGGGTCTTTGACACCACCGTGCTTGAACGACACATCGGAAATAACACCGAGCACATTCTTGCCATATAGCCGGTAGAGTTCCACCGCCTCTTCGTAGTCACGCGCAAGCATAACTTTTGGACGCCCGCGCATACGTAGCATCTGCTCATGCTCGTTAAGTGCCTCTGTGGAAAATATCAGAGACTGTTTAAGCAAAAATTTATATATAATCGGAAGCACGGAAGAATAGAATCTCACGGAATCCTCAACAAGAAGTATCATCTGCACACCGACCTCGTTTATGTCATTGTCGGCATTCATCTTGTCTTCAAGCAGCTTTATGATGGCAAGCAGCAGGTCGACATTGCCGAGCCAGCTGAATACATAGTCTACTGCCGTAAGGTCCTCTTTTGCAAGGCGACGTGACACCTCCTTGGAAAAAGGGGTAAGAACCACAATCGGAATATCAGGGTATAACTCTTTTATCTTTTTCGCACCGGAGAATGTCTCGCTCAGGTCAATACCCGGCATCATGATGATAAGGTCAAAACGCTTTGCATCAAGCAGGTCGAGAGCTTCGGACGGACGTGACACACGGGTGACACGCGGGGGCGAGCTAAGATTGAGTGCCACATATTCAAAATAAAGCTGCTCCTCAACCCTGCCGTCTTCTTCCATCATGAAGGCATCATAAGGCGATGCCACCAGCAAGACATTAAATATACGCCGCTGCATCAAATTCTGAAACGCGGTGTCTTTCAGATATAATTGGCTTAAACTTTCCTCGTTCATGGTCAGCAGAAATAATGTAACAAATTTACATCATTTTTCCCGTTGCCACAAACTATGAACGCCAATAGTCAAAAAATCATTTCACACATCGTATGCGGCGCGAGACACCGGTGGTGATTATGAGCGGAACATTTTCCACAGTGACACTGCTTGTATCAAGCCCCAACGCCTTTTCATCGCTAAGTCCTATATGGCGCAAAAAACCATATATACCCATCACAAGCCGATAAGATGCCGGACAATTACTTGACGGAGAAAATACCCTGTGGATGATGATAAACCGAAAATCGCCGGCTATTCCATACTCTCTCAGGGAAGGATAACTGCTTGTAAGGTCTATCTCCCCTGCAGCCACAAGGTCCTCGACGATCTGACGGAGATACACGCTTACCTGAGGCTGTATGCGGAATCCGATGGTAATATCAATGCTAACCAGTGTGTGTGGTATCAATATATCATACTTGTATTCAAGCGTGTCGGGTGCGTCATCGTAATGTACACGTATCACCCAATAGTGATCGGCACGTTTAGGGTGCTTGTTAATAATCGAGTAAAGCAATTTGCTCTCCACCTTGTCGGGTGATTCCGACTTACTGATGTACACCACATTGGCAGCATATTTAGGTATTTCGCAGTCATTACTGATTGCCTTTATGATATTCAGGTTGCTGTCGAAATCCTTATACTCGATATAACTGTTGCGTATACTCCTGGCTCGTCTCCAGAACAGCATTATGGCGCAGATTATTCCTGCAAGAAGCAATGTGTACCAGCCTCCGTGAAGGAATTTAAACATATTGGACACCAGGAATACTCCTTCGATAGCGATAAATACCGCCATAAAGAGGATTACAATCCATCTGCTCACCCCTTTATGATGCAGATAGAATCCGAGCAATATAGTGGTCATAAGCATGGTGACGGTGATTGCAAGCCCATACGCCGCCTCCATAGCCGATGATGTACGGAACAACAATACCGTGACGATACATCCGACATAAAGGAAGCAGTTGACCAACGGGATATAGAGTTGACCTTTTAATACCGAAGGATATTTCACTTTAAGACGCGGCCAGAAATCGAGTCCCATCGCCTCGCTGAATATTGTAAACGAACCGCTCAACAGAGCCTGACTGGCGATAATCGCGGCGCCGGTCGACATCAGAATGCCTACGACAAGAAAATTTCCCGGCATTATGGAATAGAACGGATTTATACCCGGCTCAACCTCACCTCTCCCGATAAGCCATGCACCTTGTCCGAGATAATTGAGTATGAGCATTATCTTGACAAATATCCACGAGTATGTGATATTCATGCGCCCGCAATGACCAAGATCGGAATAAAGGGCTTCCGCTCCGGTAGTACACAAGAATACCGCCCCGAGAATCAGAAACCAGAAGGGATAATTGACAAGCAGCATTACCGCATAATACGGATTGAACGCCTTAAGTATCGCCGGTGCATCGCCGAGATGTAAAGCGCCCATCACTCCGAGCATCAGAAACCACAACAACATGAATGGACCAAACAATCGTCCTATCGCCTTGGTACCAAACGGCTGCACAAAAAATACCGCGGTGATTATAAGTATCACCACCGGCACCACCGGAGCGGAGCTGTCAAGCACCCTTATTCCCTCTATCGCCGATGTCACGGTCACCGCAGGTGTTATCACCCCGTCGGCAATCAACGTACTCGCTCCTATCACGGCAGGCACATACAGCCATTTATGGGGTAAACGCTTTACAAGCGAATATAGCGCAAGTATGCCCCCTTCGCCTTTGTTGTCGGCTCGCAATGCAATCACCACATACTTCAGAGTGGTCTGTAACGTGAGAGTCCATATTATGCAGGACACCGCCCCTATTATATAGTCGGCATTATAATCGGGATTGACTCCGGTTATAGCCTTCATTACATAGAGCGGCGATGTGCCGATGTCGCCAAACACAATCCCGATAGTGACAAGGAGCGCCATTGCCGTCACCTTATGAGCCGACTGTGATGAGGATAATATTCTTTCTTGTGACATATAAAAATTCCGTGGTCGTTGACTCCTAATTAACGACCACGGAATTTCAAAAGTTTATTCAATGCGGATTTCCGCTTAATCTTCAAATGTCATTTCGTCAAATCCGGCAGCATCAAACTCATCGTCATTATACTCATCGCTACCGTAAAACTCTTCGTCAAAATCATCAGCGCCTTGGGTGACAGCAGCCGTGTTCTTGGCTTCAAACTCATCGATATCCATCATCTGAGCGGGAGCAGTGCCCATGGAAGCCACACATACGGGATCCTTCAAGTTCTTGCCGGGAATACTTTTCTTCATCTCTATGAAGAAACAGCGGTCGGTCATATAATCAAACACGAATATAAGCCTCTGTCCGTCATCGACAAAATCGCTCAAAACGGTCTCATCCATCAGATAAATATCTTCATCGGAGTCGGAGCCCATATCCTCAAGTGTGATTTCCTTGCCTTTCTCCCAGTTGTTGTCGCAAAGGAAGAATGAACACATCTGGTTTTTGTCATAGCCTACCGAGTCACAGATAGCATTCCTTAAATCCAGAAATGTCGCGTCGGCATCGATATTGATTTCGCGTCGGAAGTTGTCCACCTCATCTGACACAAGTCGAAAATTGAATATCATAATATCAGGGTTTAATTTATTATCATCTTTAGTAAGCCGCGCCTCAGCGCGACTCTTCACACCGCGAATTTAATAAATTTCCTATATAAACCACCTAATTTTTTATCGAATAATTTTCGGTGTCTCGCAATATCACTTTACTACCACCTTACGGGTATTGACCTCGCCGACAGTCGTGACCTTTACAAGATACACACCGGCGGCAACATTGACATAGCCTGCCTCATCAAAAGCAGCGACCTCTGCTCCGTTAAGGGCATATACGGCAGCATGAGAGAAAGTGCCTGAGACGGTTATCATACCGTCACCACCTGTCACGACAAACGACTCACCTGTAACCGTATCAATACCGGTCGAGGGTATGTCGATAGCCACTGACGCCGCATTAAACACCTTGCAGTCATTGGCATCCGACCCGTTGGCATTACCTACGAAAGCCACGATATCCAAGTCAGCGGCATCGAGTTTCTCGTCAATCGTTGTCGATACCTTGCAGGAATATGGCTCGCCCTTCTTAAGTTCAACAAGTTGTCCGAGATCGCCGGTGAGCGATTCACGGAAAATATGCCGGTGAGTGTATCCACCGCTTACGCCTGACTGGTAGCTCACATCGGAACGCTCTACAAGAAATACGCTCACGGATGGATTGGTCCATTCATCCAATGTCTTCACCGGAGTACCTGACACCTCGACATCAAGCTTTCTTGTATCGGCATCGTAAGTATAGTCGATGTTTACATCAAGCCATGCATAACGGTCAGCGGCAAGATTCACAAATTTTTCAAGTTCATCGGCACTCGAGACAGATAACACAGGACCAGGAGTCGAGACATAACTCATTCCTGAGGGAGCAACCGCGCCCTGGTCAGCAAAATTCACACGGTCCATCATAAATGCCGGAGCCCATGAAGAAATCTGATAGAACCAAAGATATGACTGATCAAGAGTAGTCGTATAATTATCCACGCCAAAACCGGAATGATGGGCAACGACAATCATGTCATCACGGTCAGCACTAACAGTCGAGAGCATACGGTGCGCCGCCGGACAGTTTCCACATGACGCAGTCGTAAATTCTTCAATAAGCACCTTGCGGGGAAGCATTGCGTCGGTACAGTCGAGTGTATAGCTTGCCGATGCGACATCCTTGCCATCAACGACAGCGACTACCGTCAATTCAGCCTCCTTCTTATCTTCGATGGAAAGATTATCAAATGTAAATGAGAAAACAGAACCCGGAGCAAGACCGCTTTCAGCCGCCTTTGATGCTATTTCGTTCCCGTCAAAACGGCATGACAGAGTGTAGGAATCCACGGCAACAGCACCGGAATTAAACAACGAGCCTGAAACAGAGAATTTCTCCCCAGGCTTTACAATATCGATTCCGGAAACTGAAAGAACCTTAAGTTCGCCACCGGGCAGATTGTCGCCTTCGATTATTGCCCTGACAAGTACATTGCCATAGTCAGAGTCGCCGGCATGTTCCCAAAAATACTTACCCCTATTATTGCTGTAACCGGCAATATCGCCATAAGGAACTGCGGGACCGGCATCAAAAGCAATAGGCATAGTTTCAGGAGCGCGATTTGCCTTCATGCTGTAACCTACATAAATATCCTTATCTCCGGTGATGGTATATGACTCATCAAATTTAACCGAGTCCCATACCTTACCCTCGACTGTAGCTTCCTTTGAAATGACAGGTGCGAAATTATCAAAATCTTCAACGACAAAAGCATTCACGGTGTTGACCGGTACATCGTTCAATGTATAGGTCTGACACAACAGCTTAACACCGGTAATTGATGCACCGGCATATTTGGCGGCAATCTCTGCAGGTATCTGAATCACCGCATAATTTGTGGTAGACAACGCGCTCGCTCCATACTGCGCAGGCTCATCGGCGCAATATCCGTAATCCACGGAAGCCGCCGAGACGGGTAATACTGCTCCAATAGTAACTATTGCAGCCAGAATAGATTTAAATTTCTTCATTATATGCACTGTAAGAATGTTAGTAGTTATTAAATATAAGGTATTTACTGCCTGTCGGCGGGAAGCGATGAATGTATAGCCTCAAAGCTCGCGCTCATCAGCGAAGGCAGCTCGTGATGCCCGTCGACAGCCACAATAGGCTTGTGTATAGTAAGGGTTATATGCCCCCAGTGAGGAATGTGTTTGAAACGGGGCATTATATCAAAAGAGCCGTCGATAGTAATCGGCACGACAGGGAGTCCGAACTCCACTGCAAGCATATAGGCACCGCGCTTGAACGGACGCATCTTTCCATCCCAGGTACGCGCGCCTTCAGGAAATACCACAAGCGACATGCCGCCCTGTAACTGCCGCTCAGCCTTTTCCATGGTCACTTTGGTCGCCGAAGGCGATGAATTATCAACCATTATATGACCTGACACCTTGCATGAATAACCGACAAGTGGTATCTTCTCAAGCGATTTTTTCATCATCCAGCGGAACTGGTGGTCAAGATATCCATAGATTGAGAATATGTCGTAAGCGCCCTGATGATTGGCGACAAACACGTAAGAGGTATTCGGGTCAATATTCTCACGTCCCTTGACCGTCACTTTCACCAAAGTGAGGATACAGAAAAGACGTGCCCACCAATGGGGGAAAAAGTATCCTGCCCATCTACCGAGCCCGACACTGCTAAATAGTATTGTGACGGTAGCAGTAAAAATCGTGGCGACGAGCAAAATCGGCGCCATGATAAGAAGCTGATATATACGATATAATATTATCATAAGGGAGAGAATACGGTCACGCGCGATTGCACGTGACCGTATCGATAAAAGTTATCAATAAGCAAATACGGGATATGATTCCATGGTTTTGTTGACTTTCTCGCGTACTGAAGCAATCACCTGCGGATTATCGTGGTTGCTGAGCACGGTGTCAATCATCTCCACAATCTCGCCCATCAGAGCCTCATCGGCGCCACGGGTTGTGATAGCGGGAGTACCGAGACGGATACCGGAGGTCTGGAACGGGCTGCGCGAATCAAACGGCACCATGTTCTTGTTAGCCGTGATGTCAGCCTCGACAAGCACTTTCTCAGCCACCTTACCGGTAAGGTCGGGGAACTTGGTGCGTAGATCGACAAGCATGCAATGGTTGTCAGTGCCGCCGGAGATAATCTTATAACCCTTGTCGACAAGAGCCTGTGCCATGACAGCCGCATTTTTCTTTACCTGGGTCTGGTAATCCTTGAAAGATGGCTGAAGAGCCTCACCGAATGCCACAGCCTTTGCCGCGATGACATGTTCGAGAGGACCGCCCTGTACACCGGGGAACACCGCAGAGTCAAGGAGAGCCGACATCTTGCGCACCTCACCCTTGTTATTGGTCTTGCCCCAGGGATTATCAAAGTCCTTGCCGAGCAGGATAAGACCGCCACGCGGACCACGGAGGGTCTTATGGGTGGTTGAAGTCACGATATGGGCATATTTAACCGGATTGTCAAGCAGTCCGGCGGCGATAAGACCGGCGGGATGAGCCATGTCTATCATCAGGATAGCACCTATCTCATCAGCAATCTTACGCATACGAGCATAGTCCCATTCACGGGAATAAGCACTCGCACCACCGATTATCAGCTTCGGACGCTCGCGCAACGCTACTTCCTCCATCTGGTCATAGTCCACGAGTCCGGTATCTTCCTTGACATTATATTCAAGAGCCTCAAACATGAGACCGGAGAAATTCACAGGACTGCCATGAGAGAGGTGACCGCCATGGGCAAGGTTCAAGCCAAGGAACTTGTCGCCTGGCTTAAGACAAGCCATAAACACAGCCATGTTTGCCTGTGCGCCGGAATGGGGCTGCACATTGGCATACTCAGCGCCAAAAAGCTGCTTTACGCGGTCGATGGCAAGCTGCTCGGCTTCATCTACAACCTGGCAGCCGCCATAATAACGATGTCCGGGATAGCCTTCGGCATACTTGTTTGTCAGACAAGACCCCATTGCCTGCATTACCTGGTCACTGACAAAATTTTCAGAAGCAATAAGCTCGATACCATGTTTCTGACGCTGATGCTCGCGCTCGATGATATCAAAAATGCGGTTATCTCTTTCCATTAATTAAATGTATATTTAAATTATTACTATTTCTTCTTTTTAACTGACCAGCCAAAGCGACCGATTTCCTCACCAAGACGATAATATGCCCCATGACTGTAAGCAAGCAACCCGGCATCAGAAAGCCGGAAAGCACCTGTCGCAGGATCTATATAACGCTCATCGGCAAGGATACCAAGTACCTCGGCGATAAACATGTCATGAGAGCCGAGACGCACAATCTCCTTGACCCGGCACTCTATTGAAAGCGGCGATTCTTCCACGTAAGGACAACTCACCGCAACACCTTTTACAGGAGTCAGCCCGGTCTCGCGCCACTTGTCATATTCCCTCCCCGACTTCACACCTGCCCAGTCGGTAGCGCGCGCCATGGATTCAGTGGTGAGATTGATGGTAAACTCCATTGTCGACTTTATGATGTCGTAACTGTAACGTGACGGACGCACCGAGATATAACACATCGCCGGGTCGGTACATATAGTCCCGGTCCAGGCGACAGTGATAAGATTGCTGTCATCCACCGATGTGCCACATGACACCAGCACCGCCGGCAGCGGATAAATCATTGTCCCGGGTTTCCAGTTTTGTCGCGCCATCAGCCGGAAACCGTTTATTTTATATGAGCATCTTCCGCACTCACGCAGTGATTGCAGTAATGACAGCGTATCACCCTTTTCTCCGGATCGACAAGCTCGAAGCGGGTCTTCATCGGCTCATTGTTAGTAATACACTTGGGATTGTCACACTTCACAATACCTACAATCGTCTGCGGAAGCGTCACAGATGACTTTTCCACCACCTCGAAATCATGTATTATGTTGATTTTGGCTGTGGGAGCAATCAATGCGATGCGGTTTATGACATCATCAGGGAAGAACGTGTCGGCAACCTTTATTATACCTTTTGTCCCGAGTTTCTTCGAGTCAAGATTATTGCCGATGGTCACATGCTTGTCAAGCTTTTCGATACCAAGTATTTTTACAGCCTTGAACAGTGCTGATGAAGGTATGCGGTCAATCACCGTGCCGTTACGCAACGCCGCTACGGCGAGTTCTTTCTTAGTCGTTGTCATGATTCTTAATTTGAGGGATGTCAATACCTAATGCACGGCAGATTATAGCCTGACGGGCATACAGCCCGTTTTGCGCCTGCTGAAAATAATAAGCCTTCGGGCTATCGTCTACATCCTGGTCAATCTCATTGACACGGGGAAGCGGGTGAAGCACACGGAGATTATCACGCGAGTTCTCAAGCATGGCTGCGTTGAGATTATAGAGATTCTTAACTTTCTCATACTCCATTATGTCGGTGAAACGCTCACGTTGCACACGAGTCATGTAAAGTATGTCGCTGCTGTTAATCACCTCCGGTGAAAATTCAGTATATTCATTATACTTTATGCCATGCTCGTCACAGAAACGGATATATTCCCTCGGCATCTGAAGTTCCTTGCATGCCACAAAATTAAACGTGGGGTTGAAATACTGGAGCGCCATGAGCAGGGAGTGCACGGTCCTGCCGTATTTGAGATCGCCTACCATGGTTATGGTAAGGTTTTCGAGTGTACCCTGTGTCTTGTATATTGAATACAGGTCGAGCATGGTCTGCGACGGATGCTGGTTGGCTCCGTCGCCGGCGTTGATTACCGGAACATCGGTCACCTCTGTGGCATATCGCGCCGCACCTTCAAGATAGTGGCGCATGATGATAAGATCGACATAGTTGCTCACCATCTTGATAGTGTCTTTGAGGGTCTCCCCCTTTGACGAGCTCGTCGTGCTCGCATCGGAGAAGCCGATCACGCGACCGCCAAGGCGGTTGACAGCAGTCTCGAAACTGAGTCGTGTACGGGTCGATGGCTCAAAAAAGAGCGTAGCCACCACCTTGCCTTCGAGTATCCTGTGATTGGGATGCTCCTCAAAATAACGTGCCTGGTTGAGCAGGCGCAATATCTCCTCCTTGCTTATATCGGAAATGGAGACGAGGCTGTTACTATTCATCACTGTGGGAAATGATTGTTTGACAACGCAAATTTACTACATCCCCACCGCAAATGCAAATAATTGAAGCCTATCACTTCGATTTTTCGAAAAGTCGTATCAGCTCCCCTATCCAAAGAACCATTGACGTGACTCCGATAATCAACGCCCAGTCAACCACACTCAACGGCACCACATTGAACATCTCGCCACCTACCGCTACGATGATTATCTGCCCGACAAGGATGGTCAGCGCTATGAAAAGGAACTCCGAACATCCTTTCAGATGAAGCGCAGACCGGTGGGTTGCATAAGCGCGGGCATTAAACATGTTCCAGAACTGAAGGAACACAAATATTGAGAAGAACATGCTCAATTCGTAAGGTGTCAGATTATGGAACGCAAGGTCAGGATGAACGGGGAAAAGATTCAACAAGGAAGTGACATCGGCATGCTGGAATATATAAAGCAACCCGAACAAAAGCAGGAAGAACGCTACACCGGTACCGATAATATCGGTGGTCATCGCCTTGGTTATGATAAACGCATTGCGGTCACGGGGCTTATCTTTCATGACGGATTCCGACGGAGGCAACGAAGCGAGTGCCATTGCCGCGAATGTATCCATTATAAGATTGACCCACAGCATCTGCGTGACTGTAAGCGGCGACTCTGACCCCATGAATGCTCCAGCAAGCACGATAAGGCATGCCACCACATTGACGGTCATCTGGAAAAGCACAAAGCGCTGTATATTGAGATACAACGACCTGCCCCACATCACGGCGCGCCCGATGCTGGCAAACGAATTGTCTACAATAGTGATGTCGCTTGCCTCTTTTGCCACAGCCGTGCCGTCGCCCATCGATAGACCCACATGCGCAGCTTTCAGCGCCGGGGCATCATTTGTGCCGTCGCCGGTCACTGCAACGACGTTACCTTTCTTCTGAAGAGTCTCCACCAGACGTTTCTTGTCAAGAGGCCGCGCCCTGGCTATAATCTTCAGGTCATCAATGCGGTCAAACAGTTCGTCATCAGAAAGTGCGGCAAATTCCGGACCGGTTATCACGTTACGGTCGCCGTCACCATGATTCCACAACCCTATCTGTCGGGCTATCTCCTTAGCGGTATTGGGTGTATCACCTGTCACTATCTTGATTGCGATACCGGCATCGATACATTCTCTCACCGCTGCAGGCACCTCTTTTCTTACCGGGTCGGATATTGCCACGACCCCCATGAACGTAAGGTTATCCGCTACAAGTTGACCATCCTTTATCACGACCTCATCAGGCTCTACTATCTGATAGGCGAATCCGAGTGTACGCATGGCTTGATTCTGATAGTCAAGCAGCTTTCTGTCGATTATATCCTTTCTCACATCACCTTCTACGTTGCGACAAAGAGAATAGACAATCTCCGGCGCACCCTTGACATATATCACCTTTTTGCCCGGAACAGCCTGCGACATCACCTCGGTTGCCATATATTTCCGCTCGGTATTGAACGGAATCTCAGCGACTGTCCTGACATTTTCACGGATGGCGCGATAATCAATCCCATTGGCGCGAAGCCAAAGTATCAAAGCACCTTCGGTGGGATTTCCGAGTACCGAAGGTCTGTCAGCATTTGAAAGGTCAAGCTGTGCAGTCGAATTGACAGCAACGCCTTCCTTTATAATCCGCGCCATCTCCGACTCGTCAAGATTCTGTGAATCGAGAGCGAAAAAGTCAGTTTCATAGATACGCATCTGATTTTCGGTCAGCGTACCGGTCTTGTCGGTACATATAACCGTAGTGGCACCCATAGTCTCGCAGGCATGCATCTTGCGCACAAGATTATTGGTGCGGAGCATACGGCGCATACTGTAGGCAAGACTCAGCGTTACAGCCATCGGCAATCCCTCCGGCACCGACACCACGATAAGTGTCACGGCAATCATCACAGTCTGAAGCAGGAAGGCGAGAAAATGAAACCAGTCGAAATCCGCGCCACCTCCGTTGACAAAATACATCACGACGCGACCAAGTATCACGAGCGCGGCTATGCCGTAGCTTACCTTTGATATCAGTTTACCAAGCCCGTCAAGCTGTATGTTAAGAGGAGTCTTTACACTGTCGTCAATCTGTGTGGCTTCATATACCTTGCCATTTTCAGTGAAATCGCCCACTGCCGTGACCACAAACACACCATGTCCCTCCATCACTTTTGTGCCACGGAGAAGATGATCGGTCGGGAAAGTGGCATCGGGGTCAAAATGAGCCTCGTCAGTTGTCTTGGCACATATAGGCTCACCGGTAAGCGACGATTCGTCGACCTGAAGTGACGATGACTCAAGCAACTTGCCGTCGGCAGGTATCTCCTCGCCTGTCGTGACCAGGACTATATCACCCACCACGACATCACGCTTGGGAATCTGAACAGTGTTGCCTCCTCGTATAACCTGGACAGGCTCGTCGTCATTGACCTGATTCAGGATGGCAAACTCCCGGTCAGCCTTCACCTCAAAGATAAATGCGAGACCGGTGGCAAGAAGTATGGCGACAAATATGCCTATCGGTTCAAAAAACACCTGCGCACCTTCATGCAACCCGTAATATTCATAAAATGAAATACCGATTGAAAGCACACCCGCAACAAGAAGTATGAGAATCAGAGGGTCTTTGAACTTGCCCAAAAACTTCCTGAAAAGCGATTCCTTTTCAGGAGGAGTCAGAATATTAACACCATTTCTCTCGCGGCTCTCAAGGACCTGCGCTTCGGTAAGTCCCTCATAATGCCTTGTTTCTGCCATAATCAGAGTCTATATATACTTAAATCTATTGATAAATTTGAAGTCGCGAATTTATCAAAAATCCGCGACTATACAAACATATAACAAATTTCGGTCACAAATATTTCATCAGAAAGAAAAAGCCACTCCCAGAGAAGGCACAAAGGCATGCACACGGTAGTCGGCTTCAAACTGCTTCACAGGGTTGCCGGAACCCATCTGTGCGGCAAGGAGGTCGACATAATTGCATCGGGCATTGTCCTCGCCAAGCCCGGCGACGTAAAGCATCGAGAAATCGATGGAAAGATTTCGGAGGGGGCGGAAAGAAAGCCCCACACTCGGCTCAATCTTAGTCATACCGGGAGTCTCGGGATTGTAATACTCCTTGTTGACCGGCGAGAAATCCGCGATAATACCGGCCCTTACGTCGAAACGCCGTGTCACGGAATACTGTGCACCAAGACGAAGTGCCCAGGCATTCTTGTAGTGCTTTTCAAGATGCTGGTCGTAGGCACTCACATTCTCGTCAAGGAAATGGATGTCGAGATTCTTATATGTGTTCCATCCGGTGAGCTGCGCGTCAAGAGCGATGATAAGCGACTCGACGGGTTTATAGGAGACTCCGAAAGTAAACACCGACGGCATAGGCATGGATGCGGTGAAGTTTGCCTCATTGATGAGTGAAAGACGCGATTCGAGAATCTGGCGCGCCAGTTCATTGGCGTATGTCACCCTTGCCTCTCCTGCCTTTACTTTCATCGTCATTTTTGACCGGAAATTGGCACCGACCGTCCACTGCCTGTTGATGTCATACATCACGCCGACATTGAAGCCGAACGCCACGTTGGCATTACCAGTAAGATTTACCGACGCCGGCATCGTGTTGCCGAATTGTGCCGCGGAACCCATCGCGCCGAGCATCGCATCCATTGTGGCAGGATTGACAAGTCCCTTGTTGAGATTGACGCTTCCCCACGACACCATAAGACCGGCTCCCACGGAAAGTCCCGGGATAATGCGCCATGACACGGTCGGCTGCACGGTAAACGTCGACAGTTTCACCGACTGATTCAGGATAGCTCCGGGCCAGTTGTTTGTCCAGTCAATAGAGCTGCCGTAAGGAGTATATAATGTGATGCCCGCCTTCAGATTGTCATAAATCCCGAATGCCGCGCTTACCATCATGGGCGTACTTATGTCATTGTCAGTCTCATACCATTTGTCACCCGTCCTCGCCTTGGCAGTAGCGGCGACTGCATTGATGCTCGCCGACAGGTCAAGGGTCTTTTCCATAAACCCGAGACCGGCGGGATTAAAATACATGCTCTCGGCACCAAGCTTCTGCGCGACACCGGTATGAGCCATTCCTCCCTGACGTGCGCTCAATGTATTTACCTGATACCCTTCTGCCACAGCCGACAATGCCATCACGGCACCCACTCCGGCGCATAAAATTCTTTTCATAATCACTTGAATTTTTATAAAAACTCCGCAAAGGTAAACAAATCCGCCTTATCCATCCAAGAAAAACAGAACAAAAAATCAAGATAACAGAACAATCCCGCTTCATATACGCTCAAAACATTTAAGTAACTCGCAAAAATTAGCTGATATATAATTATGAAGTATTTTCGAGGGATTTTACGGGTAGAGAGAAGGAGTGTAGCGGGCTACACGACTGATTGACAGCCGGGAAATCACCGGAAAGACGAGTAAGTATATATCAGCCCGTAGGGTTACTGAAATAAGAACTTATAAACTAATTTTTAAGAGTTACTTAACGGTTAACATATTAAAATTTAAGTTAACCACATTATATTAAATGTTGGCGACCGCTCGGCGATTGCACGATATTTCTTAACTTTGCACCCCGTTTTAGGTAAAAAAGAAAGTCATTTTGTAACAACACCCGGTTTTATGAACAAAGGTCTGTTTGCACTCGCAATGGGCACCTTCGCCCTCGGAATAGCCGAATTCCTCATGATGGGGATACTCGGCGACATCGCGGCAACAATGCACGTAACCATTTCAGAAGCAGGACATTTCATATCGGCATACGCCCTCGGCGTGTGTGTCGGCGCACCGGCGCTTCTCTTTGCGCGCCGGCTGCCGCTCAAACACATCATGCTCATCCTTGCCGCTATCATAGCCGTCGGCAACCTCGGCGCGGCGATATCGCAGGGCTTCTACACATTCTTCATCTCACGCTTCATATCCGGTCTGCCCCACGGTGCATATTTCGGCGTGGGGGCGATTGTGGCGCGCCGTCTCGCAAAACCTGGTCATGAGGTAAGTGCCGTCTCCTATATGATAGCCGGCATGACTGTCGCCACGCTCGCCGGGGTGCCACTCGGCACCCTCATCACCAACACCGTCACCTGGCGCGTCGCCTTCCTCATCGTAGGCGCGATGGGCATAGCCACCATCATCGCCATCAAGGTATGGGTGCCCGATGTCGCAGGCATCGAGGACCGCGGCTTCAAAAACCAGTTCAAATTTTTGCGCACCCTTCCCCCGTGGCTCATATTCGGCGGCGTAATATTCGGGCAGATAGGCATCTACTGCTGGTACAGCTACATTGACCCGCAGCTGACACTCGTGGCAGGATTCCCCCAAGCTGACCTGTCATGGCTCATGGTACTCGCCGGATTCGGCATGTTTGCCGGCAACCTCATCGCCGGCAAGCTCAGCGACCGCTATAAGCCCTCGTGGATAGCCGCGTGGGTGCAGGCATCGGCAATACCCGTGTTGCTGCTCTTTTTCTTCCTCGCATCCTTCAAGATTGCCGCAGTAGTGCTGATGGTGCTCGGCACCGCCGCCCTCTTCGGCTCCGGCAGTCCGCTCCAGTCATCAATCGTAGGCTATTCGCGCGGAGGTGAACTCCTCGGCGGCGCATGCATCCAGATTGCCTACAATGCCGGCAACGCCATAGCCGCCTGGGTAGGAGGCAAAGTCATAGCACAAGGCTACGGCTACACAGCCCCGGCAATCGTAGGCATACCCATCGTGCTCATAGGCTGCATACTCCTCTTCATCCTCTACTGGCGCTACGAGCGCAACACTCCTCAGAACTCAAATCTGAAAACTCAAATTTGAGATCTGAAGACTGAAAACTGGAACCTGAAAACTCAAAACTCTTGCGCATCTCAAAGATTTTCCGTAATTTTGGCGCACTTTAGCATCTTTCCCGGAAAGAGAGCTAAAAGCATTAGCGTTCATTCATTACGATGAGCACTGCAACCATCCAAAAAAACTTTGCGGCAGTACCACACACCGGCGCTGGCGACGCCGGAGGCGTATCGCGACCCAACTGGTATGTGGCTATAGTCAACAACAACAGCGAGAAAGAAGTGCGTGAACGTCTCGCACGTCTCGGCTACGACACATACGTCGCGACACAATGGCAGACAAAAATATGGCGCAACGGGCGCCGCGCCAACGTCGAGGCAGTCGTCATACGCACAATCGTATTCATCCGCTGCACCGAACGCCAACGCCGCCAGATAGTCACCCTACCCTACATCAACCGGTTCATGACCAACAGGGCGGTGGCAACACAACGCACACCCGCAATCATACCCGAGTATGAGATGCACACACTCCAATTCATCCTCGGCAACTCCGACACACCCGTAAGAATCGAAGAACGCCCGCTCCACCGGGGCGACCGCGTCAAAGTCGTGCGTGGCAGCCTCATGGGGCTCGAAGGCGAAATCATCGACACCCCCTCCGGCTCCGAGCTCGTCGTGAGGCTCGACATCCTCGGCTGCGCCCGCCTCAACATCGAGCGCATCAGCGTCGAGCCCCTCCCCTGACTCCACGCTAACAAAATCATCACGCAAAGCGTTGTAATTTAAACAATAATCACTATCTTTGCAACAATAAGATTGAATAACAGACATGTGTCAGACTGCATTAATTTCAAAAAACATCGTAAGAATCGGGATGCGAAGCTTCGGGCAAAACCTTGAGGCTGCCGCAGGTAACACTACGACCCGTCAAAAAATTGCAAGTCTGAATCACTCAATCGACACATTATACGACCTCCTATACGAGCAATACAATGATATCACCCCCGCTGACTACAAAATCTTCGGTCCACAACTCCGTTTATTGCTCGACTCGCTGAAAAATCTCTACACAACATATAAAAAAGATTCTGAAGCCATTGAATTTTCTGATCAGGTCGAGCGTCTAGGCAGGAATTATTCCGCCCTTTATGAAATTGACCGCGACATAAAGCATTTCAGACTATCTGTCGGCAATGCGACAAAGCTTAATGCCGCGCTAAAAGAAGCCTCCCAAGCCATCAGCCACATCGGAAAATGATTCAGTATTTTTCGATAACAACATTTCGCAACCGCATCGCCTCGCTCCTAAAAATAAAGCGCGGAGTCTACGCCGGTGTGACATCAGAAATCGTCAAGGAATTCAATGGGAAAACCATCGAACAAATCAGGCAAAACCGCGACATGATTCTATGCGAGAATGATGTAATAATAATAAAACTCCGCCTGCCCGACAAGCGACAGAGACTATCCAGAAAAGATGGCTACAGGCTCATATATATTGTATCCAAGACTCAGGAAACAGTGATTTTTCTCGATATTTATCCGAAAAACGGACCATCACAACAACTCAGCATATCAGAAAACAGATTAACCGCACTGCTCGAAGAGTTTACGGCAGACGCTAAAGCTGCCACACTCGCGCCCTTCGACCTCCACTAATCTCTCCCTACCTCAGCGCAGGCGCAGCCGCCACGCCGGAAGCCGCGATAAAGCGACCAATCGTCACATGCTACTCTTAGACGCTCCCATTGACCCATCAGCCATGATAGGGCAGCCACAGTTGTCACCCATCGCCTCGCTTGCCGACTGGTTCACCGTCATCGCCTTTCCCCTCACCCTGTTAGGACTATGGTTGACCTATCGGCAGAGCAAAAAGACAAAGAGCGCCGCCGACGCCGCCAAAAAGTCAGCAAAAGAGACATCCGACAAAATCGAGTCATTTCAATACATGGCTACACTCTCCCGCAACATCGAGATACTCAAATCATGCCCCAAGCTCCTGCTTGAATCCCAATGGCTCGACGTGGCGCATCATCTCACCGAGGCGCGCGACCAGCTCCTCATAATCATGACAGGAGAGAAGGATTCCGAAAACCACAAAAAGCTCAAAATCCTCAAAGACAATCTAAATATCGACATACGCAACCTGTACACCAGGGCAAACGACGAGTCATTTGAACTCATGACCGATTCAATATTTGACCGCATCAACGAAGCCCACGAAATATTTGTAACCAAGCAAGCCGAAATAAAGAAGCTATAACATCATGCATACCAAAAACCAAACATTAATCGAGCGGCTGATTGAAAAGACCGGGTCAGGCGACCTGCGCTGGAACGCCACCAGCCGCCCAATGCAATACTCCCTCTCCATGTCGGCAAATCAGGTAATCATCGAGCGCACGGCAAACATGGGTGTCGTAAAATACAAATTCAGCATCCTCGACGCACAAGGCGGCGACATCGACACCATGACCGTACAATCGACCCCCAGCCCCACTGCCGACACCATACTCCTGCGAAGTCTCTATGAGACAGCGCGCCGCAACGCCAACCACATCGACGAAACCATCGACCGCCTCCTCGACGAGCTCAGCTAAACCCACCCCCTCAACATCCCCTCCCGCAACCAATCATGTCCACTACCTCCGACAACAACAAGCGCATAGCAAAAAACACCATGATGCTGTACATCCGTATGGCTATAACAATGCTCGTACAGCTCTACACCTCGCGCGTCGTACTTGAAGTGTTAGGAGTCAGTGATTTTGGCTTATGGAATTTGGTTGCATCTGTAATTGTGTCAATTTCATTTATTACAGGACCTTTAACCATTGCAACGCAGCGATTCATTAGTTTCAATCTTGGAAAGGAAGACAAAGCCGGAGTTGCATCTGTCTTTTCGCAAAGTATGTTGCTATATATTGCGTTTGGTCTTTTAATAATTCTTATATTAGAGACCGTCGGACTTTGGTTCCTAAATCATAAACTACAGCTACCGCCTAATAGAATCGAAATCGCAAACATTATATTTCAACTATCTATAATTTCATTAATATTTACAATTTTGCGAATGCCTTACGATGCAACAATTATCGCGCATGAAAAAATGGATTTTTATGCGTACATGAGCATTGCTGACGTATTGATGAAATTAGGTATTGTATTTCTATTACTTATTATTGATTCTCTTCCTCATCTTATTGTATACAGTCTGCTCATGTTAACTGTCAACATTTTAATAATGTTGATTTACAAAATATACTGCAATAAAAAATATCCCGACACAACTAAAATTAAGTTCAAGATAGAATCTGACACCTTAAAATCCATGGCCTCATTTTCGGGATGGAGTTTACTCGGAGCATTTTCCGTAATGACGGCAAACCAAGGCGTTAACATGGTTTTAAATATCTTTTTCGGCGTAGTCATAAACGCGACTATGGGCATAACAAATCAAGTATCAAATGCCGTCAATCAATTCATCAGCAACTTCCAGACGGCGTTTAATCCACAGATAGTTAAATCCTATGCCGCCAATGATGAATCTCGATTTACTTTTTTGATATTGAGTTGTTGCCGGATATCATTCAATCTTATGATTCTCATCTCCGTACCATTGATATTCAATATGGAAGCTATTCTGCGAGCATGGCTCGGTCAAGTCCCGGAATATTTGCCAATCTTCTGTCAGCTAACATTACTATACATGATAATCGATGCAATTTCGGCATCAATTAATATGGGAATTTACGCATCCGGCAAAATAAAGACTTATCAGTTAATAATATCTTTTAGCATATTAATGATTTTACCGTTCTCCTATCTTGTTTTAAAATTGGGCTGTTATGCACCATTCGTGATATTAGTTCGGTTAATCATATCTATAATTTCTCTTATAATCAGAATAATTATAATTAATAACCGTGTCACAATCTCTATAATACCACAATTTATCAAGCTTTTCCCCAGATTGCTATTAGTCTGCTGTATAGCGGCTTTAATTCCATACGTGCTTACACTCATCACAGATTTCAACTGGATAATAATAACGATAATTGATTTAGCATGGTCATTAGGCACCGTGTATTTAATCGGAATAAATAATGCTGAACGAGATTTAATAAAGAAAATAATATTTAAACGAAAATGAAAGATATCAGTATATTGATGTTGACCCACAACGCTCCTGACTATGTCAAAGAGACAATAGAGACGTTAAATACAGTGACACGAAAAGAAGACTTGGACCGCTGTGAACTGATAGTTTGGGATAATGCATCAGAAGAGCCAACCATCAAAGTTCTTGAAGAGTTAAAAGCAAAAGGATTTATAGACAAATTACATCTTTCTAAAGAAAATCTGCTTTTTGCCGGAGGCAATAATGCTGCTGCAAAACTGGCTGATAATAATTGTAAATATTATCTTCTACTTAATTCCGACATTAAAATTAAAGACAAGAATTGGCTCAAATATCTCATTGAAGCCAAGGAAAAAGGTAATTATGCCGGAGTGTCTTACGGATTTTGCAAAAATCCGAACAGATGCGACGGATATTGTCTACTTTTAAACCGCACTCTGTATGACAAATACCAGCTTGATGAAAATTTCCAATGGTGGTGGGGAGTAACAAAATTACAGGCACAAATATTGAAAGAAGGGCATAATTTTTTTGCTTATACACATCACAATCATTTGATTTATCATTATGGTGGCAAATCAGGGGGTGACTTCAAAATAGCTAAAGGGATGGATACAAATATTAAAGAAGTAGTTCACTGGTTTAATAATCCAACCGCAAAGGTAAAGAATCGACCAGCTATATTTTTAGGTTCAATTTTAGAATATTTATGTAAATAACACACTGTTTTTGACATTTAATATTGACGTATTTAAAAATGAAGTACAAATTACTTGGCGCAAAAAGCGAGGAATCATTAAATATTGGAGATTATATTCAGGCAGTTGCCTCTTCTCAATTTTATCCACAAATCGACGGTTTCATTGAAAGAGAAGCTCTTAAAGAATATGATGGAGATGTATGCAAAGTCATCATGAATGGATGGTATATGCATCATCCAGAACATTGGCCTCCAAGTCCTCAAATTAAACCACTCTTCGTTGCATTTCATATCAACTCGTCAGTAAAAGATAGATTTTTAAAAGATGATAGTTTAAAATATTTAAAGGAACACGAGCCGATTGGATGTCGTGATATGAAAACAATGAACCTTTTAAAAGAAAACGGAGTTGATGCTTATTTTTCTGGCTGTATGACGTTAACATTAGGTGAAAAATACAAATCTATTTCCAAAAATGGCAAAATATATTTCGTTGACCCTTATATAAAAGTTGAACGAAATATAAAAGCCCTTCTTTCTATAATATGGAATCTTATTATAAATTTCAAAAAAGTAAAAACAATATCGAATAAATATTATGATGATAAAATAACATTGAGAAAACTAATCCGCATTTCTTCATTTATAAAAACATATTCGCAAAAATTTGATATTGAAGACCTTTTGAATGCAGAATACAGAGTTCATGATACTCCAAATCTGAAAAAAAAGTATTCAACAGATGAAAAAGCTTTTAATTATGCACAAGATTTAATAAAAAGTTATTCCCAGGCAAAGTATGTTGTAACCTCTAGAATACATTGTGCCTTGCCATGCCTCGGTATGGAAACTCCAGTGATATATATATCAGGAGAAAACCTAGATGAAGCACACACGTGCAGATTAGATGGTTTAATCCAATTATTTAATATTTTCAGATGGGAGCAAGGAAACTTAATTTCCGATGCAGAGAATAATGCAACCAGCCCAATTCCAGCAAATAAGGATTTACACATTCCCCTTGTAAAATCATTAAAACAAAAATGTTTAGATTTCATAGAAAAGGACATTTAAATACTAAACCCATTTATTGCAATGAAATCAAAATATTAAGTAAATGAAGATTGCATTTTTATTAGATCGGTTTCCTCTAAATGGAGGGGTTGAAAGAGTAACTATTGACTTAGCAAACTCATTTATAGCTCATGGATTAGAAATATTTATAATCTCTAAAATTGGAAATAAACCAGAACTACTCGAACAACTCTCCAATAACGTAAAAGTTATACAAATTGAGGATTCCCATTTCAGTAAAACCAACATAGACTCTATTATTAAAACTAACGAAATAGATATTTTAATAAATCAAGGCGCTTATCCCCATATGAATAAAATGATAGCAACCTTGAATAAAAGTCCCAATATTAAAATTTTGTCAGTTTTACATAATGAGCCTAACCATATATTGAAATGGGCCTATCATTCTATAGGCTGTGGAAAATATGGCAGAATAAAAAAGATAATTAAACCAATATATTTAAGACACATAAAAAATTCAATTAAACAAAACTATAATAGACTCCTCAACTTTAGCGATAGAGTTATATTACTATCTCCATCATACACATCTGAATTCTCATCTTGGATTAAACCGCAAAAAAGAGAAATTGCACTGTCAAAAATCACCTCAATTTATAATCCAATCAATAAATGTAATTATAATAAATTAAGCGCAAAAGAAAATATAATACTTTTTGTTGGAAGACTTGATGAAAATCAGAAAAAAATATCTCGTCTGATAAATATATGGAAAAAAGTCTATGCAGACTTTCCGGAATGGAGATTTGAAATTTATGGAGACGGTCCTGATTACAACAAATATGTAAGACTTGTTGAATTGAATAACATTGAAAACCTTTTTTTTAAAGGTTTTGTAAAAGATATGACATCAGTTTATGCAAATGCAAAAATATTATTACTCTCATCTGATTTTGAAGGATTACCCATGGTTATTTTAGAAGCAATGAATTATGGATGCGTACCAATAATTTATAACTCATTCTCAGCCGCAAGTGACATAATAAATAATTATCAAAATGGCATTTTAGTTCCTTACAACCGTGAAGATCTATTCATAGATAATATAAAAGCCATAATTAACAATCCAGCAAAATGCCATGAAATGAGTGTTAATGCGCAGCAAGCATCAACCAGCTTTTCAATAGAAAAAGTCACTCAAAATTGGATAGAGCTATTTAATCAGATTTAAAATATGTCTTTTACTGATTCAATATTTAATGGTAGCATATATTGGCTTATATTTATTTGGCTCATATGTGCTGTTTGGTTGGAATCATCTAAATATTTCAGTAAATATAAAAGGCTATTTTCTTTAATCTCGGCTATAATCTTATTTACTTTTATTGGTGCACGATGGGAAACTGGCACAGATTGGGATAATTATAAATTCCTTTTTGATTCCTTAAAACTTGATTGGGGTTTTATAACAAGCATTTACCATTTTGACATTGGATATATATTACTAAACGCAGGTGTTAAAATTTTCACAGATAGCTATACCGTCTTTCTATTTGTTGATAGTTTTTGCGCTATTAGTCTTATTTATTTTTTATTACAGAAAACAGCAAAACATCCTAATATCTCTTGGTTACTTTTCTATACAAATTTTATGCTTATCCAATTTATGGGAAGTAACCGTAGGATGATTTCAATGGTTCTAATTTTATGGATGATATATTTTTTATGTAAAAAATATATCACAAAATCTTTAATTTCGCTATCAATAGCTTTTCTATTTCACAGAAGTTCTATTATAAATTTAATTCTCTATTTAATTCCTTCCAATGCCTTTTCGGCAAAAACGATAATAAAATCATTTAGTATTTGTTTCATCATTGGAATCCTTCAACTTCCAGAAAAGTTTATACAATTTATCGCCGGGTTATTATCATTTGCTCTACATGTCCCATTAGTAGAACTTTTAACTTTTTATTCAGAAAATGGGGAGGAACACCTAGTAAATGCAACAGGAAGCTTATTCTTATCAACCATCTTAGCTTTAGGGAAACGCATAATATTCTTAATATTCTATTGGCGTTTAATTTCGCGAAACAAAAAGGATATAATTGCAAACACCTTTTTTAATGTATATATTCTTGGAATTGCCGGATACTTAGCCCTAATTGGGTCATTTTTTCAAATTATTACTTCATTTTGGGCACTTGCCGAGATTATTTTAATCGGAAGAATATATGGTCAAGCTAGAAAAAATGAGAAGTTAATATTTTGTATTTTTATCATTGGTTTTGGCATCCTTCAGATTATGAATGCATTGAATGTTTATCCAGAACTTTATATCCCATACAAATCATTTTTATGTCAATAACATTAATCTCAGGTTCTTATCCCCCAGATATTTGTGGAGTAGGTGATTATTCATTTTGCTTAATGAATAATACTAACCGTCACAAATGGAATTTATTCTATACCTCAAAATGGGGAATTAGATTTATCAAATCTATTATAAAAGGTATAAATAAGACAAATCCGCAAACAATAATATTGCAATATCCTACCGAAGGGTATGGATGGAGTTTAACCCCTCAATTACTATCCATTTATTATTCTTTGTTCACAAAAAAAAAATTTATTGTAACATTACACGAATTTGCCAACAGGACGACCAAAGCGAAACTAGCAACCCTTCTATTCTTCTTTTCCAATAAAATAATTTTTACCTCGTCATTTGAAAAAGAAGCCGCACTAAAGTTATTCCCAAAGCTAAATACCAAAATCAGAGTAATCAATATCATTTCAAATATCAATCCCCCCACGATTATGAAATCTTGGGATGAAAGGAATTTGGATTTAGTATATTTTGGACATTTAAGACCAAACAAAGGGCTTGAAGACTTTTTCTATGTTGCAGATAAATTAAAGTCAACTCAGATTAAAATAGGAATTATTGGACAAGTTTTAAATCAATATGAGAACTATTTTGAAGACATTAAGAAGCAATTCCCCAATTTAAATATTTCATTTTTCTTCAATAAAAAATCTAATGAAGTAACTGAAATCTTAAATAATAGTAAAATTTGCTTTCTCCCATTTCCAGATGGCTTGTCTGAAAGAAGAGGTTCTTTCTTAGCAGCTATATCATGTGGAACATACGTCATCTCGTATAACGGACCATATATAACATCACCGTTAAAACAAATAGCAAAGATTGTTGACATAGATTCAGCAAAAGGAACAATACTTCACGTAAAAGAAAACATGAATAATGAAATTCATAAAGAATATATGACCAAATGTAGCTCCTATCTTCAAGAAAACATTCCAAAAGATTGGACTGAAATTGTAAATAAATATGAATCAATTGCAGATGAAAGGAAAAAATGTATTGATTGACGGGAGATTACTCTCTCTTTCAAATACAGGAATATCACGGTATACTAACGAAATAATAAAAGGAGCAATAGACTTTTGGGGTAAAGACAATATAACAGTCATTTTATTACCTGAAATGATTAATCATGTAGACTTTAATCATATTGAAACTAAGTATAAACCGTTTAATCTTTTTCATTTTTTTTGTTTTCATAAATTTTTGAAAAAGCAGACCTTTGATTTACTAATAACTCCTTTTTATGCAAATTCATTCTACAAAATATCAAGAAAAAAATATGTTAGTGTAGTACATGATTTGATGTATTGTCTAGTTCCAAATTTCTTTTCTTCCAACAAACTTATTAATTGGTTAGGTATAACTTATTATGATATTTTAGTAAGACGCTCCCTAAAAAATTCTGACGCTATAATAAGTGTCTCAAAAACAACAGCAAAAGATGTTTTAAAAAAATTCAACTTGCAGTCTGAGGTATTTAAAGAAGGTATTAATAAAATTGAAGCTAAAAATACTTCCAATATAGATACCCTTACAAAATATGGATTGACTGAAAAGAAATACTTTATCTATGTTGGAATTGATAGGCCACATAAAAATATAGAATTTATGTGTAATTGCTTCACTAAATCAAAATCAGACAAAAAATTGGTATTATGTGGCAAACATCATAAAAATTATAATAATCCTAATATTATACAATTAGGATATATCGAAGACTCTGATTTAAAACATCTTTATGCTAATGCCGCCTCTTTTATATATCCATCTAAATATGAAGGGTTTGGATTACCAATATTAGAAGCCTTGTCTTTAGGTACTAAAGTAATATCCTCAAATGCAGGCTCTTTGAGTGAATTTGATTCCAGATTCATATACTTTTTTAATCCCTACGATGAATCATCGTTAATCAAAGCATTTGATTCCATTGATGACTTTACTATCGACGATGTACAGCTTCATTCATACCTAAAACAATTTGATTGGAACAAAATTTCTTTAGAAATTATTTCTTTCTGCAATAACATCCACTAAACAAATGATTACAGCATCTATAGTCGCGTTTCATACCGGACATCATGACTTGTCGCGGTTAATTGAGTGTGTGATGAAGTCGACAATCAACCGACTGTTTATCATTGACAATTCGACCAATGATGAGCTGCGTGATTTTGTCAAGGATAATCCCCGTATAAGCTACATCCACAGCTTAAACCTCGGTTATGGCTCAGGGCATAATGTCGCAATCAGGAAAGCTCTTGAAGACGGCTCGGAATATCATGTCGTGTTAAACCCCGACATTTATTGGACTGACGATGTAATTGAACGCCTCGCCGGGTTTATGGATGAAAATCCCGACTGCGGGCTCGTTATGCCCAAAATCATATATCCTACCGGCGAGACACAATTTCTGTGCAAGCTCCTCCCTACGCCCATGGACCTGATAGGTCGACGTTTCATCCCGGTTAAGTCATATCAGGAAAGTCACGACTATCAATATGAACTCCACTGGACAGGATATGACAAGATTATGGAAGTACCCTCCCTATCGGGATGCTTCATGTTTATGCGCTGCTCAACCTTGAAAAAGACCGGAGGCTTTGACGAACGATACTTCATGTACGCCGAGGACCTTGACCTCTGCCGCCGCATCGGTGAAGTGTCGCGCACGATGTTTTACCCCGGCGTATCGGTTGTGCATGAATATGAAAAAGGCTCCTACAAAAACAAAAAACTCCTGAAATATCACATCAGCTCCATAGTCAAATATTTCAATAAATGGGGCTGGATTTTTGACAAAAAACGCAGCGAGAAAAACGCCGCCTGCCTCGCCCTCCTAAAAGGCCGCCTCTAACCATAGCTACCAATTCTGCATATAAATAATCACTTTTCGCACTGATTATTTGGAATTTACAACAATATCGCTTATTTTTGCGTTGTAATAGAAGCAACAACCAAAACACTTACCTCATGAACGCTTACTTGAATTTACCGATTTGCAGCCCCGCTCTTGACAAGGGGTATGGTGTGCTCAGTGAGCTTAACATGACTCCTGAGGATATCAGAAGCCTTGAATTGCAGGGGTTTATAAAAAATGCCGTATCCGGTAATCAGGATACGTGGTCATTGACCCAGCATGGCAAGGATGTCAGAAATTACTTCCTTTCCAAGCGTTCGTTGCCGACACGTATATACGACTGGTTTATGCGTGACGTATTACGTATGCACATCACCATCTGATAAAAAATCATAGTGGTACGCTACGCTATACTGTGGATTCCCGTTCTTGTCGAATATGTACCGGAGATAATTAACGAGAATCCTGCCTCTGTAGAGCTAAGCGATGTACCGGGACTCCCGTCATGCCATCTCAGATGCTCGACTGATAAGCTTACTAAAAATTTCACATTATATTACCGTCTTGGAAATGACAGTCAGGAAAACAAGATAGAATTTACTCATCTTGAATCGACACAGTCGGGGTTTATATCCTACAAACTCGAATTTGATGATACCAATGACCACCTGACAGAAAATCTGCAGACATCCATCCACCACTCTGTTTACCATTACGTAAAAGGTTTGTTTCATAAACATGCTTTCCATGATGAAGAGTGTGATTCTCTGCTCAAAGGCTTTTGCTCTCACGAGCGTTTGAAGTGGAGCGACAATGGAGTGCCAAAGAAAGTATTTACCCACTATATCCGGGAATACATTGAGAAACTGACCGAGTCGTACAGCACATTATCGGCGCAACTCGCCTTTCTTCAAGACATTGTAAACGTCAAAAGACAATATCGGACAGGAGTAAATAAAAGTCAGCAGTTGAAAAAGGATTGCTTCCGCGTGACGGGCGAAGCAAAATACGCGATTGCTTTACTTCGCATGTCGCGCTTCACTGTAAAGTCAAAAGTCTACTGTAGCCTTTCAGACTCATTGATTCGTCTTGAAATGCTTAGAGAACAGTGTGTTGATGCTTACAACACGATTAACAATACGTATAATAACCGATTGGGCCGAATAGGCATATGGGTTGGAGCCATAAGCATAGCAATTACTGCGACATTAGAAGCGGTTCATACCTGCACGGCTGATAATGAGACACCAAAGAAGCAGCTTATTCTGCTCGACCGTCTGGTAAAACAGAATGACAGTGAAATTAGAGAGCTTACAAATCGCGCCGACTCGCTTGCAGAGCAAAATGAACGGGTGCTCCGTTCATTGGAAAAAATTGTGAACGAGTGACTTATTCGCTTTTGTTTATAAATCTGACAACAGGAAATTTTTCTTAATTTTTCAATACATTTTTATGAAAGGAATTGTACTTGCCGGGGGGTCGGGCACACGGTTGTACCCGATCACCAAGGGTGTGAGCAAGCAGATGCTGCCCGTGTTTGACAAGCCGATGGTGTATTACCCCATCTCGACGCTGATGCTTGCCGGGATACGCGACATCCTGATTATCTCCACGCCGAGAGACCTCCCGATGTTTCGCGAACTGCTCGGCGACGGGTCGGACTACGGGGTCAACTTCTCCTATGCCGTCCAGCCGTCGCCCGACGGGCTCGCACAGGCATTTATCATCGGTCGCGAGTTTATCGGCGACGACGCGGCGTGTCTCGTGCTGGGCGACAACATATTCCACGGTGCGGGCTTCTCGGGCATCCTGAAAGATGCCGTGAAGACAGCCGAGACAGAGGGAAAGGCTACCGTGTTCGGCTACTGGGTCGACGACCCGGAGCGTTACGGTGTCGCCGAGTTTGACCACGACGGCAACTGCCTGTCAATCGAGGAGAAGCCGGAGCATCCGAAGTCAAACTATGCCGTCGTGGGGCTTTACTTCTACCCCAACAAGGTCGTAGACATCGCGGCGGGTATCAAGCCGTCGGCGCGCGGCGAGCTGGAAATCACCACCGTCAACCAGGAATTCCTGAAGACCGGCGAGCTAAAGGTGCAGACACTCCCGCGCGGATTCGCATGGCTCGACACCGGCACCCACGATTCCCTCGCCGAGGCGTCGATTTACGTCGAGGTGCTTGAAAAGCGACAGGGACTGAAGATAGCGTGTCTCGAGGGCATCGCCTACCGCCAGGGATGGATAAGCCGCGAGCGCATGATCGAGCTTGCGCAGCCTATGCTGAAAAACCAGTACGGCAGATACCTCCTGAAAGTGGTTGACGAGCTCGACCGCACAGGCGCCAGCAACCTCGACTGAAAAGTAACTGCCGCAAATAAAGACACAAAAGGACATAGGATGACAAAAGTCCCAAAAGTTTTTATTATTTTTGCGACAAATGGATGTCGAGAATTTAATAAAAACGATAATTGCTGCTGCCATTGAGGTAAAACGCACTCTCGGCAGTGGATTTCTTGAAAATGTCTATCTTAATGCTCTTGTTCATGAGCTGAGACTTTGCGACATCCCGGTGGAAACCGAAAAACAGCTTCGCATTTTTTACAAGGGCAACGATGTCGGATGGTATCGTGCCGATATCATTGTTGACGGGAGAGTAATCCTTGAACTCAAATGTGCAGAAAGTATTGCAATGGCACATGAATACCAGCTCGTCAATTATTTGCGGGCAACCGGTATCGACAATGGGCTTATCATCAATTTCGGAAGCAGCCCCATCGGCTTCAAGCGTAAATTCCGGATAAAAGTATAATCTTTTGTAGCTTATGGACTTTTGTCAATTTGTATCATAAATTCTGAAAACTACCACAATGGAAGTAATAAAGACTGAAATAGAGGGCGTGGTGATAATAGAGCCGCGCATATTCAAGGATTCACGCGGATACTTCTTCGAGAGCTACTCGAAGCGCGAATTTGACGAGAAAGTGCGCCCCGTCGACTTTGTTCAGGACAACGAGTCATGCTCCTCCTACGGCGTAATGCGCGGGCTGCATTTCCAGCGACCGCCGTTCGCGCAGTCCAAGCTCGTGCGCTGCGTGAAGGGGCGTGTGCTCGACGTAGCCGTCGACATCCGCAAAGGCTCACCTACCTACGGGCGTCACGTGGCGGTAGAACTGACCGAGGACAATCACCGCCAGTTTTTCATCCCGCGCGGGTTTGCCCACGGCTTTGCAGTGCTCTCCGACATCGCCGTGTTCCAGTACAAGTGTGACAACTACTACCATCCCGAAGCCGACGGCGGCATCTCCATCCTGGACTCCTCACTCGGCATCGACTGGATGATCGACCCCGCCAAGGCGATTCTGTCGGAAAAAGACCTGCGTCATGCCGTGCTCGCCGATTTCGACTCACCGTTTGACTACTCTGCCGACCTTTACCAACTTTAACAGCCCGTATATTGTTTAACTACCGAATAAGTCGTATATTTGCGTTGGTAAACAAACATTTAAAGACATGACTCAACTCGTAATAAACATAGAGGATGCCTCTGTCAAATCAGCACTAAAACAAGCTCTTTCAAAAGTAATGAGCAATTTTAAAGGTGTCTCATTTGAAGAAGAGGACTCATATACACTCGACGATGCCCTTGAGGAAGTAAGAAGAGGCGATGTTATCAGATATGAGTCTGTTGAGGATTTCTTTAACCATCTTCATCGTGAAATACAGGATTGAGACACCGTCATCATTCGCTAAGGCTCTGAAGCGTTGTATCAAAAGAGGACTTAAATACGAGCTTTTTGAAACCGTTGTAAAAATTCTCGCCTCCGAGGGTTCTCTCCCATCGAAATACCGACCGCATAAGCTTTCGGGCAAATATGATGGATTATGGGAATGTCACATTCAGCCTGATTGGTTGCTGATTTGGCGACAGGATGATACAGAACTTGTCTTGGTTATGATAAACACAGGCTCCCATTCCGACTTATTCTGAAACTCACCAAATTTACTCATGAACATATTAGTGACCGGAGCCAACGGACAGCTTGGCAGCTGTCTCCGCGATGTCGCGGCAGGCTCCACCGACAATTACATATTCACCGACGTCGCCGAGCTCGACATAACGGATGCCGCAGCCGTCAGGAAAGCTGTCAGCGACAATGCGGTGGATGTCATCGTAAACTGCGCCGCCTACACCAACGTCGACAAGGCGGAAGATGACGCCGCATTTGCCGAACTCCTCAACGCCACGGCGGTGCGCAATCTCGCCGAGGCGGCAAAAGGAAACGGCGCGACCCTCATTCACATATCCACCGACTATGTGTTCGGGAAAGAGCCCTACAACGTCCCTTGCCGCGAAGACCAGAAAGGCACACCGACAGGAGTCTACGGGCTCACCAAGCTCCACGGTGAGCAGTCGATTGCCGAAACCGGGGTCAAGGCTCTCATATTCCGCACCGCGTGGCTCTACTCCGAGTATGGCAGAAATTTTGTCAAGACCATGCTCAACCTCACGTCGACCAGACCGGAGCTGAAAGTCGTCTTTGACCAGACCGGCACCCCGACCTATGCCGGCGACCTCGCCCATGCTCTTTTCGACATAATTGAAAACCGCCGCTTTGCCAGCAACGAGGGTGTGTATCACTACTCCAACGAGGGAGTCTGCTCATGGTACGACTTCACGAAAATGATAGCCGAATACGCCGGCAACACAGCCTGTGACATACAGCCGTGCCACTCCGACGAATTCCCCTCAAAGGTCGTGCGCCCCTCTTACTCCGTGCTCGACAAGACCAAATTCAAGAATACATTCGGAATAAAGGTCCCCTACTGGACCGACTCCCTCCGCCGGTGCATCGCCAATCTCAAAACAACTGAAATCTGAAAACTGACAACTCCCAACTGACAACTTACAGCAATGAAACGTAACATACTTATCACCGGCGGTGCCGGATTCATTGGCTCACACGTCGTGCGCCTGTTTGTAAACAAATACCCCGACTACCATATCGTCAACCTCGACAAACTCACTTACGCCGGCAATCTCGCCAACCTCAAGGACATCGAGGACCGTCCCAACTACACCTTCGTCAAGGCTGACATCGCCGACCTCGACGAGATGCGCCGCATAATCAAGGAATACAATATCGATGGCATAATCCACCTTGCTGCCGAGAGCCATGTCGACCGCTCGATCAAAGACCCGTTCACCTTCGCCCGCACAAATGTCATGGGCACACTCGCCCTCCTTCAGGCGGCAAAAGAATACTGGGAATCCCTCCCCGAAAAATACGAAGGCAAGCGATTCTACCACATCTCCACCGACGAGGTCTACGGTGCCCTTGAACTGACCGACCCCGAGGGCGTGGAATCACCCTTCACGACTGCTGCCTCATCGGAGCATCACCACGCCTACGGGACTGAGTTCTTCCTCGAGACCACAAAATACAACCCTCACAGCCCCTATTCGGCATCCAAAGCCTCATCCGACCATTTCGTGCGCGCCTACCACGACACCTACGGAATGCCCACCATCGTGACAAATTGTTCCAACAACTATGGTCCCTACCAGTTCCCGGAGAAGCTCATCCCGCTCTTCATCAACAACATCCGCCACCGCAAGCCACTGCCCGTCTACGGTAAGGGTGAAAATGTACGCGACTGGCTCTATGTCGTCGACCACGCCCGTGCAATAGACACCATATTCCATGACGGCAAAATCGCCGAGACCTACAATATCGGCGGCTTCAACGAGTGGAAAAACATCGACATCATCAAGGTTGTCATCCGCACCGTCGACCGCCTGCTCGGCAACCCCGAAGGCTACTCCGACTCACTCATCACCTATGTCACCGACCGTCTCGGTCACGACATGCGCTATGCCATCGACTCGCGCAAGTTGCAGCGCGAACTCGGCTGGGAACCCTCCCTCCAGTTCGAGGAAGGCATCGAAAAGACCGTGCGCTGGTATCTCGACAACCAGGAATGGATGGACAATATCACCTCCGGCGACTACGAACGCTACTACGACGACATGTACAAAAACCGCTGATAACCGGCAAGAGGCGGTAACCCTATAATGACTGCACCCCGAAAGCTTGTTGATGGCTTCCGGGGTGCTTTGTGTAATTCTATTTCTGTATTTCAAACTGGTCCTTGCCGACTCCACAGACAGGACATACCCAGTCATCAGGAATATCCTCAAATGCCGTTCCGGGTGCAATACCATGTTCGGGATCCCCTATCTCAGGATCATAGACCCAATCACATACTATACATACATACTTGTCCATAGTTGAAAGTTTTTTAGTTGTTTATTAATGTTGCAATATCGCTGTCAACAGTTGAAATTGTCCCTATATTGAATTTTTCCTGAAGCACTTTCAGTATATCGGGAGTGAAAAATGCGGGCAATGTCGGTCCGGTATGGATATTCTGTACCCCAAGTGAAAGCAATGCCAAAAGCACTATGACCGCCTTTTGTTCATACCATGCGATATTATAGACGATAGGCAGATCGTTGACACTTTCCAGTTTAAAGGCATCCTTTAAGGCAAGGGCTATACGCACAAGCGAGTATGAGTCGTTACATTGTCCTGCATCCAGCACACGGGGCACACCTTCAATATCTCCGAGCGGAAGCTTGTTATACCGGTATTTTGCACACCCGGCAGTCAATATCACGCAATCTTCCGGAAGAGCCTCGGCAAATTCAGTGTAATAGCTACGCGACGGGAATCTGCCGTCACATCCTGCCATCACTACAAACTTTCTTATTTTGCCTCTCTGTATAAGATCGATGATTTTCGGCGCAAGTTCCAATACCTGATGATGGGCAAAACCTCCGATAATCTCGCCATGCTCAATCTCCGTCGGAGGCTGACATTGCAGTGCATGAGCTATCAGCTTTGAAAAGTCTTTTTTGCCGTCATGACCTGTCTCGATATGATGTGTTCCCGGCATCCCTACCACACCCGTCGTATACACCCTGTCGAGATATGTGCAGTTTCTGCGTGCTGGCACAATGCAATTTGACGTAAACAGAAATACCCCGTTGAACTTCTCAAACTCATCGGTCTGCTTCCACCAGGCATTACCGTAATTTCCGGCAAAATGCGGATACTTCTTAAATGCGGGATAATACTGTCCGGGAAGCATTTCAGAATGGGTATATACATCCACGCCTTTTCCGGCACTCTGTTCAAGCAGTTCCTCAAGATCCTTCAAGTCATGACCGCTTATTAGAATACCGGGACGGTTGCGTACGCCTATATCTACCTTCGTTATCTCAGGATTGCCGTAGCTTTCAGTATTTGCCTTGTCAAGCAGAGCCATGACACTGACTCCTCCCGTGCCTACCTCAAGCACCAGTTTAAACAACTCATCGACACTTATATCCGTGCGTGCAGTCTCTGCCATTGCATTTTCAATGACCGCATAGACATTTTCATCATCTTCATATCCGAGATTTGCCGCGTGACGTGCGTAAGCCGCCATACCTTTACATCCGTAGATGGCAAGCTGTTTTAAACCGCGTTTATCATCATCTGTCTCGGCAAGCACCCCCGTGACTGAATCATATTTCTCAGCATCGTCAGGGATTGCCTCAAATTCAATCTGCGGCAAGTCGGGAAGTTTGATTCCATTTGCCTTCGCCAGTTTGAGCAGTTGTTTTTTAATCTCAAAGGCACGGAGTATATAATCATCAAGTGATGCATTATCAAAATTGGCGTTGGTGATTGTAGTGAACAGTGCGTCAATCACCTCATGGCTTGCCTCTCGCGAAGCGAGACCTTTGTCGCGCAACGCACGGTTTATCGCTGAAATACCACGTACGACATAAAGAAGAAAATCCATACGCGACGATGTCTCGGGATGTTTACCACATACGCCAATCAACTCACAACCTTTGCCATGTGCTGTCTCCTGGCACTGATAGCAGAACATTTCGGGTCGTTTATCCATAGATGTGTCAAGATTTATATTATGATGCGTATCAAGCCTTTATTTTCACGAGCATGACTTTTGAGTCGGTATTTGCGATAACGCTGTGAGGGACACCATCTCCCATAAGCATGAAATTTCCTGCCTTAATGAGATGTTTGCGGTCAATCATCGTAAATTCCACTTCACCGTCAACCACATATATCATCACTTCTGCGGGAGCAAGATGCTCTGCCAGGTTTTGTCCGGCTTTGAATGCGAGAAGCGATACACCACCGTTACCGTTCTCAAAAATAGATCTGAAATTGACTCTTTCATTTCCATATTCGACTTGCGACGCAAGGTCATGGACTTCTCCAAATTTGTATTCTGTATTCAACATCACAATTTAATTTTGGTTATATTATTATTTTTGTCACTTATCAGAAAAACACGTTTTATTCGTTATTGTTCAATATGTTATGGCATTTACTCATGTGAAAAACTCTTAAAAAACCTAAGCGGATGAAGATTGTGGTAACCCACAATTTCACCCGCATCTATCAGAATCGGAAAAATTCCAATAACAATATCCCTTGGAATCTCCGCTTATCTAATCTCCGATTTTACCTTGGCAACCCATTCTTTCATACGGTCTTCAGTCAGCTCCTCCTTATTTACATTATCAAGAAGCAATCCTACATAAACACCGTCGATGAAAGCCGGACTCTCGTCAAAGTCATATCCTTCAGCATTGAAGTATCCTATAAATCTTGCGCCGGTCTTCTGAAGACGATTATATATTTCGCCGACAGCACCGCAGAATGTATCGCTCATTGACTCGTCGCCGCAGCCGAACAGTGCAATCTGCTTGTCTTTGAGGTCAAGCACTTCAAGCCCGTCAAGAAAATCATACCAGTCATCCTGCAACTCGCCTGCACCCCAGGTCGATGACCCGAGTATAAGCACATCGTATGGAGCAACATCCGATGGCGCAGATTTGGCGACATTATGAACGTCGGCATCTGCCACTCCGAATTTCTTGGCTATTTCCTGAGCCACTTCAGCGGTGACACCGGTTGATGATCCGTAGAATATCCCAATTTTTTTCATAATTATCCTTCGTTTTATCTTATAACATGACGCCACGGAGAATGTTCATGAAAAATATATCAGAATGAGAAATGCAGTGCAAACCGTATGCCCCAATCAGGTGCGTCAAAAGAGTGCTTGTAACTCAGTCGCCACACCGAGTCAACCCTTATGATACGGAATATATTATCGATACCCGCGCTGATTTCCATATAAGGCACGTTGCTCATTAGCGTTGTATGGACATTTTCCGGAAATACAAAGAGTGATTTATCATAACAAGGATTATTGCGATGACTTAGGTGTCCCCACAATCCTTTGAAATTTATCACTTCACGCAGTTTCAGCTTCTTTATCAAAGGGATGTGGTTGAATATCAGCCCGTTCATCCAGTAAGTCAGGTCAACCTGTGCGTAAGAGTCGTTGATAAACTCAAGCGGATTCATCAATGCGAAACTTTCCGGCTGTATGGTATATGACAGATTGGCATTCGGCAGACACAGATTCATATAAGGCGACGGCGACCATGAATGGCCCCCCTTCACCACCGCGTCTATATAACCGAATGCAGAAAGCCATATACGTTTGAAAAAACGCATCTCAGTGCGATTGATTGTAAACATGCTCCCCATCACCCCTTTAGGTGCGTATATATGCATAAGCTCGATAACCGGCGCATCCATATTGATAGGACTGCGGTGGGTGGTGCCCTGCAAAAATTTCTCGCCCGGAGCATAACGCAGCTTGACATTAAACATCAATTCGTTGTAATGTCCGAAATTATTGCCGTAACCGTCAGTAAACGGTATCCAGCGTGTCGCTTCCTGCCGTTCAAAAGAAGCTCCCGCCGAGACGGAAAAATTATTGTACAGCTCCAGAGTGTATTCAAGCATGGTCGCGCGCCGATAAGTCACGCGGGTATCAGCGAGACGCTTCCAAGACAGAAACAGATTGTCGGCGTTGGTGAAAGTATAATTCTGCCCGAGTTCGTCAAGAAGATATAAAGATGTCAGCCTCAACGAATGGACAGGAAATTCGCGGGAATGATATTCTTTGTCGCGGAATGAATACTCGACTTCGCCACGGTATTTGAATTTATGGTCACGAAAACCGTATGCAACAAATCCGCGGGCAAACCATCGTTTTGACAGATATGCTGTTGTCATTCCGCCCGCGCGAAGCCTTACTCCTTCCGCAGTATTGTAAGAGATGCTTGTATTGACCGGACCATAGTCAAATTTTGGCGGATTCCCGGTGTGCCAATATCCCATAACAAGCAATTTAAGAGTTTTTTCAGTCCAGTAATACAACGGCACCGACCTTAATCTCTGTATCATAGCCTCGACACTCCCCTCCCCCTTTTTCAGCGGCACCAGACGGTGATTGTCCCAAAACGCCTCGTCACGGTCGCGGGCACCCTCAAGTATTATCTCCGGCGGTGTGCCGTTAAAAATCTGGTCTTCAAGACCGGGGCGGTCGAAATTATGATTCTCGTAGACGGTGTTTCGGTGAGTGTACAATTTTGGAAGAGCCGGCAACACAGAAAATTCAATAATCATGTCATCGCTTTTCTTGAAGCGTGAACCGTCGGGTGCCTTCTCAAATTTCTGCCTTACTGACATTGCATCAAGAAAATTCACGTTGATTGTATGAGGCAGATGCAGCTCTATCTGCTTGATAAACATCGTCGAGTCATTTTTAGGCACATACAGTTTGCCTATAAACCCCCACGTTTCCGATGTATGGGGTACAAAACTCAACACCACGCATGAATCCCCGTCAACTTCAACTGTGTCAGTAAGATAAAACTTATAAAAATCGGGAGCGATGCTCGACAAAGGACTTACAAACCGATTCTGAAGTAACGTGACATCATTCTGATAAATGTCAATCTCGCGGAAAGCATCCTCAAGCGCCTCTCGTGTACCGTCTTTGTTTGATGTCATCTCATCAAGACCTACCTGTTTCAGTCCAAGCACAGTTTCACGCGTAGTTTCCGGCTTCTTACGATAATTCACCTCCGATGATTTTTCCTTGGTAAGAAAGTTAAGAATCGGTCGACCTGAAATTTCTGAATAATCAAGATGGTCTTTGAGAAAATTGAATTTCTTACCAATCCAACTGTAATTCTTATCGGGATCAAAATCGTTAATTGCCATGTTTATACGCTCATATTTGTCGTAATTGTAGTAGTCATGGCGTTTCGGGTCAGAGAGCGGGGAGGCAGCTCTTATCCGGTTGAGAAAATCAACGGCAGGATTGTTTTTCTTGCTATATTTCTCCTTCTTTGGTTTGACGATTACCTCATTGAGCGTGACCCCGGTTGGAGATAGTTCGACGGTCATTACAGGTGAAGCGACAACCTTCTTTGTCGAGTAACCCATCATTGAGAATCGCAGAGTGTCACCGGGTATCTTTGCCGCAAGCGAAAACCGACCGTTTTCATCGGTCATTGTACCCGCGCTCTTCCCTTCGACAAACACGGCGACGTAGGATAAACCTTCATGTGTCAACGAATCAACGACAACCCCCGTTAAAGCGGAAGTGGCACCTGACGCATCAAGAGACAAGAAAGTTGACAAAAGCAACAACAAACCGTAAATATGCCTTACGAGGGGATTTTTCAAAACTTTTGTTCTAAAATTGTATCTTTCTCAAAAAACAAATATAACTTTGCAATGTTCGGCAATGGCAGGATGCCTTCTTACCGGATGCAAATTTACTATATTTATAGCCTATGGCAAAAGAAATCGAGCGTAAGTTTCTCGTCAAGGATGATTCTTATAAATACGAGGCTGTCAGCAAAAAGCATATTATCCAGGGATACCTCTCAACCGAAATAAGGGCGACTATACGGGTACGTATTGTCGATGATTATGCCGTGCTTACGGTCAAAGGCAAAAACGACGGTGTTGTGCGTGACGAGTGGGAATATCCTATCCCGGCTAATGATGCAAAAGCAATGCTTGACCGCCTGTCGACAGGAGCCTTGATTGACAAGGTAAGATACATTGTCGATTATATGGGCAAACGCTGGGAGGTAGATGCCTTCATCTCTCCTGTCCCGGGACTTGTAGTCGCGGAGATAGAGCTGTCATCACCCGACGAACCCTTTGAACTTCCACCCTTTATCGGAAAAGAAGTAACCGGTGACCCCGCATATTATAATTCTACCATAGCCCGCATGGCGCATCACAAATAGCGTTACCTCACATTGAGCACTTTGTGCAGCTGCAATCCGAGACGCCATTGCGGATGTGAAAGGCAATACTCTACAGCCGCTGCCGTAATCTTTTCGTTTTCTTGTGCATTACCGGTGTCGCAAGGCTGTAATATCCTGTGACCGGCAATTATGTCGTCATAACTCGACGGATCATTATCACCCCGGAACACTACCTTAAGCTCATTGCATCTTTGAAGCACGGGTACAGCTCCGTCGCAAAACGCATCTTTCGGCGATAGGGTGATGAAATCGATATTGTCGGGCAGTTCACAGGTTCCGTTGGTCTCGATACATATTTTCCTGCCTGTCTTTTTCAAGGCAGCCACAAGCTCCGTATCGATAAACAATCCCGGCTCGCCTCCTGTAAGTATGACAAGATTTCCCTTATATCGGTCGACTTCACTCACGATACCCCTGACAGTCATTACAGTAGCGGAGGAATGGTCGGTGTCGCAAAACGGACACCGGAGATTGCACCCGCTGAAACGCACGAAAACAGCAGGCACGCCGGTGTTTACACCTTCGCCCTGCACACTATAAAATATCTCGTTTATTCGGTAAGTCTTAGCCACGCGCCTGCCTTTTCTTCATCGATATATGTTGCCTCATTACCTTCCGATTCCTTCACGCAAGCCTTGTAACACTGCGGTATGCGGTCGACAATCCAGCGCGCTATGTTTTCAGCGGTAGGATTAAACGGGAGCAGCTCATTAAGATTCCCATGGTCGAGATAGCCGTGAATCTGCTCCTTTATGCTTGTGAAATCACACACCATGCCGTCAGCATTAAGGTCATGTGCCATACAACTTACCGTGATGACCCAGTTGTGACCATGCAGATTACTGCATTTACTCGGATAACTCAATGTAAGTTTATGCGAGGCTGATATTTCAAGCCGCTTCGTTACAAAATACATCGGTTGCGCTATTTAAGGGTCATGTTTACGACATTCTCGACATGAGCCGTATGCGGGAACATATCGACCGGCTGGATTGCCTCGACCTTGTATTTCTTGTCGAGTAACGCGATATCACGTGCCTGGGTGGCAGGATTACAGCTCACATAGACTATGCGGCGAGGGGCAGCGTTCAGTATCACGTTGACCACATCTTCGTGCATTCCGGCGCGGGGCGGGTCGACAATCATGACATCGGGACGCCCGTGTTCAGCGATAAATTCATCGGTGAGCACATCTTTCATGTCGCCGGCAAAAAACACGGTGTTGTCTATACCGTTTACTTCCGAATTGATTTTTGCATCGGCTATTGCTTCCGGCACATATTCTATACCGATTACCTTAGAGACTTTTGACGCCACGAAATTTGCGATAGTACCGGTTCCGGTATAGAGGTCATACACCAGTTCATCGCCCGTGAGACCGGCAAAATCACGCACTACGCTGTAAAGCCGGTAAGCTTGCCGTGAATTGGTCTGATAAAATGACTTGGGTCCTATCCTGAAGCGCAACGATTCCATCTTTTCCTCAATATAATCGCTTCCGGAGAAGGTTATCACCTCCTGGTCGCCGATTGTGTCGTTGACCTTGGTGTTTATCACGTAAAGCAACGATGTTATTTCGGGGAATCGCTCTTTTACCGCCGACAGCAATGTGTTAATTTTCTCTGCGTCATCTTCTCCAAACACCATTACTGCCATTATCTCACCGGTGGATGCAATACGTATCATCAATGTGCGGAGCAATCCCTGCTGCTGGCGCAGGTCATAGAAAGTATAGCCATGTTCCTTGCCGAAGTCACGTATAAACCGGCGCAGGCGGTTGCCGAAATCATCCTGCAGGTGACAGCTTTCGATGTCAAGCACCTTGTCAAATGCTCCGGGAATATGAAATCCGGCACCGTCACGGTCACTGAATTCCTCCCCCGATGCAAGCTGTTCGTAGGTGAGCCACTTTTTGTTGGAAAATGTATATTCCATCTTGTTGCGGTAGCCCCATATATCCTCCGAGCCTATGATAGGCGACACTTCCGGAGCATCGACCTTAGCTATACGGTCTATGGCATCCTTTACCTGACGCTGCTTGCACTTCAGCTGAAACTCATACGGTAAATGCTGCCACCGGCAGCCTCCACATACCGTAAAATGACTGCAGCGGGGCTCGATTCTTATCGCGCCTGGGTGATGGAGATGCGTGATTCTGCCCTCGGCATAGTTCTTTTTCTTCTTGGTGAGCTGTATATCCACGATGTCACCCGGAGCGCCAAACGGGACAAACACTACCATATCGTTGACGCGAGTCAAGGCATTCCCCTCGGCGGCGACATCGGTTATTTCAATTTGCTCCAACACAGGGAGTTCTTTTCGTTTGCGTGACAATTCTATAATTCGGTTTAGTTATTATCTGTGCAAATTTACTGCAAAAAGTTGGATTGGCAATCGCAATTCATGCCTCTTGGAAATCCCCGCCAACATCATTAATAGTCATTAACAAATCAAGCCATATTAATCATGGAGAAGTCAATACCGTTGTGCGGCATCGATTCGCCATAAATTGCATCATGCCACAAAAATCACCAAGTTTATGGATTTTTATGCGTCATTAGTTTTCTTTTCTCATTATATTATCTTAATTTTGTGCCTACACTTTCCTCAAATATTCAAGTATAAGACAACCAAAAGTTAATTAAATAAGTTTAACATTTAACACCATTCAAAGCCAATGAAACGAGTTTATACATTCGGCGACGGAAAAGCCGAAGGTAATGCCGAGATGAGAAATCTTCTCGGTGGCAAAGGTGCCAACCTCGCCGAAATGAACCTGCTGGGAATGCCCGTACCCCCGGGATTCACTATCACGACAGAGGTATGTACTGAATACACACTAAAAGGTCGCGATGCCGTAGTAAAGCTCATCAAGAAGGATGTAGAAGACGCTATCGCACATGTTGAGACACTTACAGGCAAAAAATTTGATAATCCCGAGAATCCGCTTCTTGTGTCAGTACGTTCAGGAGCCCGCGCTTCAATGCCCGGTATGATGGACACAGTGCTTAACCTCGGTATGAATGACGCTACGGTTGCTTCGCTCGCTGAAAAGAGCGGTAACCCGCGTTTCGCATGGGACAGCTACCGCCGTTTCGTGCAGATGTATGGCGACGTCGTGCTCGGCATGAAGCCGAAGAGCAAGGCTGACATCGACCCGTTTGAAGAAATCATGGACAAGGTTAAGGAAGAGAAGGGTGTCAAGCTTGATACCGAGCTTGATGTCGACGACCTCAAGAATCTTGTCAAGCTATTCAAGGCTGCCGTAAAGGATTTCACAGGCAAAGACTTCCCCGAAAGTTCATGGGAACAGCTCTGGGGCGGCATCTGCGCCGTGTTTGACAGCTGGATGAACGAGCGTGCAATCATCTATCGCCGCATGAACCAGATTCCCGAAGAATGGGGTACTGCTGTCAATGTACAGGCTATGGTTTACGGTAACATGGGTGACAACTCCGCTACCGGCGTGGCATTCAGCCGTGATGCCGCTACCGGCGAAAATATATTCAACGGTGAATACCTTATCAACGCTCAGGGTGAGGATGTCGTTGCCGGTATCCGTACTCCGCAGCAGATTACAGTCGAAGGCTCACGCCGCTGGGCTGCCCTCCAGGGCATTTCAGAGCAGGAACGTGCCGAGAAATATCCTTCACTCGAAGAGTCGATGCCGACTTGTGCCGCTGAGCTTATCGCCATCGCCAACCGCCTTGAGGACTATTACAAGGATATGCAGGATATGGAGTTCACCATTCAGGACGGCAAGCTCTGGATGCTCCAGACCCGTAACGGAAAGCGTACAGGTGCAGCAATGGTGAAAATCGCCATGGATCTTCTCCGCGCCGGTGAGATTGATGAAAAGACCACCCTTCTCCGCATGGAGCCGCAGAAACTTGACGAACTGCTTCACCCCGTATTTGACAAGGCAGCACTCAAGCGCGCCAAAGTTGTAGCCAAGGGTCTGCCCGCATCACCCGGTGCAGCTGCAGGTCAGGTAGTGTTCTCAGCAGAAGATGCCGAGGCATGGGCTGAAAAGAAGAAAAAAGTCGTTCTTGTACGTATAGAGACCTCTCCCGAGGACCTTCGCGGTATGGCTGTAGCTCAGGGTATCCTTACCATGCGCGGCGGTATGACCTCTCACGCTGCCGTTGTGGCTCGTGGTATGGGTAAGTGCTGCGTATCAGGTGCCGGAGAAATAAAGGTTGACTACAAGGCTAAGACCGTCGAAATGGGCGGCAAGGTATATAAGGAAGGTGACTGGATTTCACTCAACGGCTCTACCGGTGAGGTTTACGACGGTCAGGTGCCCACTACCGAGCCCGAACTCGGTGGCGACTTCGGTGCTATAATGAACCTCGCAGCCAAGTACACCAAGACTCTTGTCCGCACTAACGCCGACACTCCCCGCGATGCAAAACAGGCACGCAACTTCGGCGCACAGGGTATCGGTCTCTGCCGCACGGAACACATGTTCTTTGAAGGCGACCGTATCAAGGCTGTACGCGAAATGATTCTTTCAAGCGATGTTGATGGTCGCCGCAAGGCTCTCGCAAAACTTCTTCCGATGCAGAGAGCTGACTTTGAAGGCATCTTCGAGGCAATGGACGGCTTCGGCGTGACAATCCGTCTGCTCGATCCCCCGTTGCATGAGTTCGTTCCTCATCAGACAGCAACCCAGAAGGAGCTTGCCGCTGAAATGGGTCTTACCCTTGAGGAAGTGAAGGCTAAGGTTGACAGCCTTGAAGAATTCAACCCGATGCTCGGTCACCGTGGCTGCCGTCTTGGCATCACCTATCCCGAAATCACCGAGATGCAGACCCGCGCCATCATCGAGGCAGCCCTCAACATGAAGGCTCGCGGCATTGACGTTCATCCCGAGATTATGATACCTCTTGTAGGTACTCTCAAGGAGATTCAGAATCAGGCAGATGTTATCAACATCACTGCTGCAAAGGTATTTGAAGAAAGAGGCGAGTCAGTACCCTACAAGGTAGGTACTATGATCGAGGTGCCACGTGCAGCTCTTACCGCCGACCAGATTGCCACTGTAGCCGACTTCTTCTCATTCGGAACCAACGACTTGACTCAGATGACATTCGGATACTCTCGTGACGACGCTCCCAAGTTCCTGAAGTTCTACAAGGAACATGGCATCATCAAGACCGACCCGTTTGAAGTGCTCGACCAAGAAGGTGTAGGTCAGCTCGTTCGCATGGGTGTTGAGAAAGGCCGTGCAACTAAACCCGAACTCAAGGTAGGTATCTGCGGCGAACACGGTGGTGAGCCTTCTTCCGTTAAGTTCTGCGCTAAACTCGGCATGAACTACGTAAGCTGCTCTCCTTACCGAGTGCCCATCGCACGTGTAGCTGCCGCGCAGGCTGCCATCGAAGAGTAATTTGATTTGACGTTATTTTGATTTGACATTTTTAATGTAGGGACGTTGACGCGTCAGCGTGTCAACGTCCCTTTTTTCATAAATGAAAGAAACGCAAGAGCAGGTATTCCCTTGCAATTTTTCAGATGCAAAACTTTCTTCAAGATTGTTCATATGGACTCTAAGTATAGTTTATGCTGTTGCCATACTTTCTGCAAGCCATAATATTACCATTCTGCTGATTTTGGGAATTTCGGTCCTGCTACTCCCGGTGATATGGGAAATAATGCTTTATTATATACGGACCAAAAGTTATATTCTGCTGACTCCCGATAATGAAATAGCCCTGAAAGTATGGTCTCGCCGAATCAAGTCATATCCGATTGACCATATAGAGCGAATTTGCGTAGTTGACTTTGATTCCGACATAACAGACAAGCTCATGAAAGATTACGCATTTCCGGTCAGTTTTGGGCGTGGAGGCGATGACCTTATACCCGACAAGGGGGTACTGATATTCTTTCAGAGAAGATACATTAAAAGTGTACGCCCGGTTTTCTTCAATCCCTCAGACCCGGAACTTCTCGCCGACGCACTAAAAAACCGCTTGAAAAATTCCAATAACCTACATTCTCACAAATCCTGATGACTGAAATCGGAAATATATTTCTGATTACATTAAAGAAATGCTGCCATTTGACGAATCTTTTCAAGTCTTGCCATGAATGAAACGTCTGATTTTGCAATTTGCTTATTATAATCTGATTGCAGCTTCAACCATAGATCGGCTTCTATGCCAAGAGCCGCCTCAAAGAGAAGTGCATATTCAGTTGTGACTGCACGCTTACCATTAAGAACCTCATTCAGAACCGACGCCGGCACCCCTATCTCTGCAGCTAAAGCCTTTTGAGATATTCCTCTGAACTCAATCTCATCCTTTATCATTTCTCCAGGATGTATTGGGTTACTCGGATTCAAATTGTTAGCTATCATATCGGAAGCAATACCTTCAACTTTAACTTTCATATTTCTCATTTATAATGGTTCGACAATTCAACGACATTACAGATAGTAAGTATGGGTTCATTCTCATTTAAAGCAACAGAAAATATCACTCGGTATTGGTCATTGACTCTTACCGATTATAATCCGGCTCTGTCACCGGAAAGCACCTCATATTGCAACGACCTGATGGTCCAAAGCGCTTCTATGCAAGATACTCCTTTCAAGAAATTAATCGCTTTCTGATATCGCTTTATTATATCCGGCTGAAAACGATGTTTCTTGTCAGAATTCTTGCCCTCACCATACAACACTCTCAAATATTCATATTCAAATGTGACTATCATGTATGTCGTAATTTAAACACGACAAAGATAATGAGAGTTTTACAAATTCGCAAATTTGATAATCAATATTAGGTTTTATAATGACGAATCCGACATTCACCATCATTTGTGAAGAGTATATTATAAAGAAAAACGATAGCGCGGCTCGCATTGCTGACCGCGCTATCGTTTTATCTATTATCGGGATGCAATGACGGGGATTAGCCGTACTGAATTGTACCGTCGGAATTACGGTAGAGGTCGAAACTCTTTTCGTACTGGTCCATCGCACGGAGGCTCATACCCATGCTTGAGAAGCCGCCGTCATGATAGAGATTCTGCATGGTCACCTTACGGGTGAGGTCGCTGAACATCACGATACAATAGTTGGCACACTCTTCTGCATCGGCGTTGCCGAGCGGCGACATGCGGTTGGCGAAGTCCATCAGAGAGTCCATGCCCTTGACCCCGCTTCCGGCAGTAGTCTGGGTGGGCGACTGCGAGATAGTGTTGATTCTCACATGCTTCTCCCTTCCGTAGATATAGCCGAAACTGCGCGCGATTGATTCAAGGAGAGCCTTGGCATCTGCCATGTCGTTATAACCAAACATGGTGCGCTGGGCGGCGATATAGCTGAGTGCCACGATACTGCCGTAGTCGTTTATGGCATCAAGTTTTTTCGCAGCCTGAATCATTTTATGAAATGACACAGCCGAAATGTCAAGAGTCTTGTTCAGGAGATCGTAGTCTATATCATCATAAAGACGTTTTTTACGCACATTGGGCGACATTCCTATCGAGTGGAGCACGAAGTCGATTTTTCCGCCAAGCACCTCGGTCGAACGCTGAAATACCATTTCAAGATCTTCTACATTCGTAGCATCGGCGGGAATCACCTCCGCGTTAAGTTTCTCTCCAAGCTTGCTTACATCACCCATTCTTACGGCAACGGGAGTGTTGGAGAGAGTGATTGTAGCGCCTTCCTCGACAGCCTTTTCAGCTACCTTCCAGGCGATACTCATGTCATTAAGCGCGCCGAATATCACACCGCGCTTTCCTTTCAATAAATTGTAACTCATTAATTCTGCTTGTTATAATTCGCGACAAAGTTACAAAATTTTCCTGATTCAGGATGATTCGGAGCCGATTATTGCATTTTCTCGACATAAAAAGGGGATGTGACGAAAATCTGACACATCCCCCTTGTATTTCAACTCTACCGGTTATCAGAATGCGTTGACGATGCCCATAAATGAGGCTGCGTCAAGAGAAGCGCCACCGATAAGACCACCGTCTACATCGGGCTTTGCGAAAAGCTGGGGTGCATTTGAAGGCTTGCAGCTGCCACCGTAAAGAATCGATGTGTTTTCAGCCACTTCCTTACCGTAACGATCAGCGATCACGCTACGGATATAGGCATGCATGTCCTCAGCCTGCTCGTCGGTAGCGGTCTTGCCTGTACCGATTGCCCATACCGGCTCGTAAGCAAGGATAATCTTGCCGAAATCCTCAGCTGAAAGGTTGAAAAGAGCCTCTTCTATCTGCTTCTTGACAACATCGTGGTATGTGCCGTTTTCGCGCTCTTCAAGCACCTCGCCGATACAGAAAATCGGGGTAAGCTTGTTTTCAAGGGCAAGAGCCACTTTCTCTTTCAGGGTCTCTGAAGTCTCACCGTAATACTGGCGACGCTCGGAGTGACCGAGAATCACGTAAGTAGCACCTGTAGAGGCTACCATGGGAGCAGATACTTCTCCGGTGTAAGCACCTGACTTGTGGTCGGCACAGTTCTCAGCACCGAGACCAAGCTTGCTCTGGTCGATTACAGCATTGATTGAGGCAAGGTGAGTGAAAGGTACAGCTATAATCACGTCACACTTGGGAGTTGAATCCTTAAGAGCTTCATTGACTTCCTTGGCAAGAGCCACGCCTTCCTGGAGTGTTGTATTCATTTTCCAGTTTCCGGCTACAATTTTCTTTCTCATCTTCAATATAATTTATAGAATCATTTTGGTCGTTAGAATTTTGATTACAAAGATACAAATAAGCGAGCGCAATGCCAAATTTATTTATGTATTGCCGCTCCTTCCCCTTTCCCCATGCGGTCATCCATCCCAATGTCACATTGATTTACAGACATTGTAGGGGCAAGTGGAAACTCGCCCGCGTCACCGCCGATAAGGGTTTATTTTGACATCCTCCGCGCTACGGCATCAAATCTTCACTCTTTCCTCTTCCTGCGAGAAAAATGCAATTTAACCGCCCTGCCGCTCCGGTCGATGCCCCAAAGCAACAATTCCACGCCTCCGAACACAAGCGTCAGTAGCCAGAAATAACCGGTTCCCGAATACTCAAGCCTGTCAAGAGTCATGTCGTCGGGCGATGCAAATGTGTCGCTGTCAATCGAGTTCAGCGAACGCTTCCACTGGATTATCCCGTCCTTTAGATATACCACCGCGACATTTCCGCGCGCAATCTCCTTTATTGCTGTACTTTCCGCAGTAAAGAGGTCATACGATGCCATCGATATATCGCGCCAATATTCGAGTTCTTCATCGTCACCCCCGACAATTCCGGTCATCTTGCCGCCACGCGATTCCACATATCGGTTCATCTCGTTAATCAGATAAGTCGACGACACGTCTATATTGTCAAGCTCAGGTATCAGTAACAACACTTGAAGACTGTCAGGCGCAAGCACCTCGGCGGTTACATCGTCATCGCCGTCAAACACTGCAAATGCGCGATCATCCCGTGCCACATTACCTGCCTCTTTTCGGTCGACAAATGTCCAGGTACTGTCGGGTAGCTCATCTTCACCAAATTCATGCCGCTCACCCTCTTTTTCATATATGAACACAAATTGCTCTTCAGCATCTGCCGGCGAGTCATCTCCAAGCAGCGGCGTACCGACTTTGTAAGGGCGGAAATCGATAAGCGGCTGCACATGATATCCGAAAAGCCCTATGGCAAGTATGTAAAGGAAAGCCACAAACGCCACAAGCCATTGTGAATATGCGGTAAACAGCCCCGAAACCTTATGATTGTTGAACAGAAGATACACAAGCATCGCCGCCAACGCCACATTTTTCAGGAATGTCGCAAAATTTGAAATCACGAGAAAGTCGCCGAAACATCCGCAGTCGCTCACCGGGTCGGCAATCCAGATGTAGAGCGTCAGCGGCAGCATACCCAGCATTATGAGTGACATCAGCCACGCCGATGTACGCTTGTAGCAGCCGGTAGCCATGAAAAATCCGAGTAGAAACTCTATGCCCGATAACGCCATTGCCACTGCGAGCACAAGCGACCGCGGCTGTGGCATTTCCCACACTGCGAGGTACTGCTCTATCTTGTAGACGAAGCCCCACACATCTATCATCTTCGACAGTCCGGAGACAATAAATGTAACACCCGTCAGAATGCGGAAGAGCCACACGAAAGCCGCGCGGTGGCGCTGAAAGAAATCACTCATCGCCTTCGGTCAGCTTTATGATGGCAAATACAGAGTAGTTTATCATGTCCTGATAATTGGCGTCGATACCTTCCGATATGAGGGTCACGCCAGCATTATCCTCTATCTGTTTCGTGCGCATCAGCTTCTGTAGTATGATATCGGTGTAAGAATGTACCCTCATCCCGCGCCATGCCTCGTCGTAGTCATGATTCTTGCGTATCATCAGCTCACGCGTGGCAGCGATATGCTTGTCGTAAAGTTCCGTGGCACGGTCCACACTGAGGTCATCCTTGTCGCTGAAGCCGAGTTCGAGCTGTATAAGCCCGATTATGCCGTAATTGACTATCGCCATAAATTCCGGCAATATCCCCTCCCCGACTTTCGACACCTTCTTTGTCTCAAGCGAGCGTATGCGGGTAGCCTTGATAAATATCTGGTCGGTCACCGATTCCGGACGCATTATACGCCACGCGGCACCGTAATCAGTCAATTTCTTTACGAATATATCACGGCACCTTGCAAGTGCCCTGTCAAATTGTGCTATAGTGTCAGCCATAAGCATGTTGTTTTTTATCGATACAAATGTAGCAATAATCGGTCAAACTGCGAAATCCCGCGTCACGCCACGCCTAAGAGATTGTCTAAATTTATATGATACCGATTTTGAGAGGGCTTGTCAAATGGATTTTTGATTGCGATGAAGGAGCGTAGCTGTGGCTACGTGACTGAAGAGCGAGCAAAAAGACGCTGACCAGCACCTCAAAAGCAAAGTGATATAAATTTTAGACAATCTCTAAGAGTTCTATCTCGAAGATAAGAGTCGAGCCGCCCGGAATGCCCGGTTGAGACATCTTCCCGTAGCCCATCTCGGCAGGGATATATACCTCCCATTTGTCACCGACGTGCATCTGCTGAAGCGCGATAATCCACCCCTGGATCAGTTCGCGCAGACGCATCGCAAGTGGTGTGCCGCCCCGACTGCTGTCAAAAGTCTTGCCGTTGATGGTCTTACCAGTGTAATGCACTACAACCACACTATTGCGCGACGGTTTCGGTGCATCGGGTTTACCCTTAGACAACACCTTGTAATATATGCCCTTGTCTATTGGCATCACTCCCGGTTCCGCAGCCTTTGCCTGCAGCCACTCCCGGTTCTTCTGAACATACTCCTGCTTAGCCATGATTAACCTTTAACCTGCTTGCATAACAAGTTTTTAAACTTATAAACTTTCTAACCGTTTAAACTTCAACTTTCGTTTGAGAAAGTTGAATTACAAATTTAATAATTTATCTTCACACATCCAATTTCCTCCCACCACCCGATGTCAAACCGCGTAGCTGTAGGGGCGAGTGGAAGCTCGACCGCACCCCCGCCACGAGCTACAATATCACCAACTTAATGTTTTCTCACATGTGGAGATGAAGAATAATCCTGCTATCCGGAGGGCATTGCAAAACTATGATTTAACCTCAATGTAGAGTTATCGCTTTGCGATATATGATAGCAAGCAAAGTGAGGATGTTTTCGCCAGAAATCATCACGGTGCGTGGTTGACGTTCCCCTGTCAAGAATATCGTTCTACCTCCGGAGCACAGAATGCCATAACCTAAGTACAAAAAGTCTAAAAATCCGATTATTTCCAATATAGTCTTGCAGATAAGACAAAAATATATTAATTTTGTCTTATTGACAAGACAAAATATGGTAGATAAACAAATTCTTATGGAGGTGATGCTGGAGAACCGTCAGGAGGTCATGCGTCACACTGTCATTTCACGAAATATATCTCTCGACGGATTTGACCGTCAGGTTCTGGTAGGAGTCCGCCGTGCCGGTAAATCCTATATCCTGTATGGTCACATTCAAAAGCTTATTGCTGACGGACATTCATGGGATGAGATTATATATCTCAATTTTGAAGATGAGCGCATTGCCGGAATGGAACTTTCGGATCTTAACATTATCCTTGAAGTCCATGCGCGTCTTAGTGAAAAACGTCCCATGCTGTTTCTTGATGAAATACAAAATGTCGAGGGATGGGAAAAATTCGCGCGTCGAGTTGCCGATAACAAATATAAGGCAGTTATCACAGGAAGTAACGCAAAGATGCTTTCTGTGGATGTGGCTGCGACACTCGGAGGCAGGTATTTGACGCGCGAAGTATTACCGTTCTCGTTCAGTGAATATCTTGCGATAAACGGCATTGACAGTAATGATAGACTGATTACAGCAACAACAGCGGACCGAGGTGTGCTAATGCGACAATTTGAGGAATACTTTCAATTCGGAGGCTTTCCCGAATGTGCTACCATGCCGGTGAAACGTGATTATCTTACAAGCCTATATCAGAAGATATTCTTAGGTGACATAGCGGCTCGTCACAAAGTTGAAAACATCTTCGCGCTACGGGTGCTTTTCCGCAAACTTGCAGAAAGTGTGAAACAGCCGCTTTCATTTACTCGCGCGACCAATATTGTAGCGTCAACAGGAACTAAAATCGGCAAAAGTACGGTTATAAATTATCTTTCTTACGCACTTGACGCGTATCTGTTGATTGTAGTGCCCAACATCGCCGACAACATAACTGAAAGAGTCACTAACCCGAAATACTATTTCATTGATAACGGCATAATTTCCTTGCTTGCAGTGGATATACGCACATCACTTCTGGAAAACATGGTGGCACTCTCCCTTATACGTAGATATGGATCAAAAGACTCTGTATATCACTACAATCATGGCATCGAGGTTGATTTCTATATTCCTGAAACAGAAATGGCAATTCAAGCATGTTACTCCGTTAAAAACGCTTCAGAAACATCGGAACGCGAAGTAAAAGGATTAATTCAAATAGGGAAATTTCTTCCATGCAGCCGTAGAGTCATCGTCACCTACGAGGATGAGGCAGAGTTGGATCGTGACGGCATGAAAATAGAAGTTATACCGGCGTGGAAATTTCTACTTGAAAAATAACACTCCGGTCTGAATTTACAAGGTATTATACAAATTTAATAATTTATCTTCACACATCCAATTCCTCCCACCACCCGATCTCATACCGCGTAGCAGTAGGGGCGAGTGGAAGCTCGACCGCACCACGCTCCCTCCACAATATTACCACCTTAATGTTTTGTCTCATTCCGGCTTGAAATCTCAAACATCGCCACACTCCCCAAGAGATTGGAGATGTCGCGGAAGTTCGATATGATTGAACGATTGAAAGAGACCGAGGTAAAATCAGCTTATAATTTACTCAATGAGCAAACAAATGATTGATTGCTTATAACAACAACTCAGAAAGGTTGTAGGGCGCATGATATTTTACAGTTATTGAATGAATCTGTCATAATCATGGTTATCTGTTTCATCGGAAGAGTTCTTGAAGCAATACTCTTATCCCAGTCATATTCAAAGTATTTATCGAACATACTTAGATATTCTCCGTCTCCACCAAGTGTGTAACTGAATCCTTCAAATTCTTCACCATGATAAGAATGAAGCATCATATTAAGAGTGAAAATGTTTGTAGTGCTGCGTTCAATGTCAAAATATCCGGTAGCGATACACTTCATCTCATAAGTCAGATTATCCTGATACATAATCTTTATTTGCTTGGTATTTTCTTCATCTCTGATAAACCGAATTTCATTTCTTTCGTTCAGATATGGGTTGGTATTATCTCCATTGATTTCCGTAACCATAAATGAAAGATAAAAATCCTCGACAGTAAATTTCAAAGTGACCGAAGTGTTCGTTTTCACATCGGTAACAGTCAGAGTTGATTCGCCTTTGGCAGTAGGGATTACTATCAGTGTTTTCGTATCATTATCTATATAGTATTTTCCCAAAACATCCGCATTGCTTGCAGTCAACTCATATAGACCCCCTCCATCAACAAAACTGATGGAAGAACGAACTCCAAAACGGATAGTATAATCCGTCTGTCCAAATCTGATTGGATAAATTTCAGGGTCACTATTGCTATCACAAGAAACTATAAAAAGACAAGTGATAAATAGAAATGGTATGATAAGTTTTGTCATATTCAGATAAAAGTTCATACATTTTCAAATTAAAGAATACGCATAACGCTTCTTACTATTCAAAATATCGTGGAAAGAATTGACTCAATCCAAATACAAAAGTAGTGAATTTCTTTATTGCTTAATCTTTTCAAGGTCAAGATTTGGCAAAAAATCCTTTACCATATTCGCAGGGATTGATACTGAGCAACTTCCTGACTCAATTTCACAGTTTACTCTTGGAGCGTTCATTAGTCGACCGTTGACAAATACAGCCAGACGCTTACCTATGTTCTCTCTTGTTATTGTTGCCCATTTTTCAACATCGGTAAATTTGAAACCGACCTGAATGTCGCCTCCGTAAGAAGGCATTGAATTAGCCTCCATTACGATTACTTTTTCCGACAAAATCGGTTCACTTTCGTATGCAACCAACCAAATCGTTCCATCCGCGCCGGGTATAGTCCAATCGAGTGTAAGATTTTCAGGCTTTATACTCAAAAGTTTTTCATTTACCACTGCTGTATCAGCAACCATGTAATTGTTATCAGTGTCTACACCCGTCTGAGGGTCACTAAACTGCACGGCATTGCAAACAGATACATTCCATTCAACGCCGTCTACCTTTTCTGTCTTGGTAGTACTTGTCTTTCCACAGGCGGTCGATACCACGGCAATAATGATGCTCACAACTGAAGCAAAGAGAAAACGTCTTTTCATATTCAAAACATTTCACTTCGTGATTTTTAACGAATTGAGATTCCCAAAATTACGAAAATATATCTTCCCTTGCAACGGAAAATCGCCCTCAACCCATCAAAACGCATATCCTCTACACTTCGACAGAAAAACATGACGATACCGCTGACAAAATAGTTTTTTGCTTAAGTAACTCGCAAAAATTAGCTGAAATATAATTATGAAGTATTTTCGAGGGATTTTTCGGGTGACGAGAAGGAGTGTAGCGGGCTACACGACTGATTGACAGCCGGGAAATCGCCGGAAAGACGAATAAGGATGTATCAGCTCGTAGGGTTACTGAAATAAGAATTTATAAACTAATTTTTAAAAGTTGCTTAACTTTGTAAAATATCAGAAAAAGCAAAAATATAAACAGAATATGAAAAAGATATTGGTCACACTGGTTATGGTGATTGGGCTTTGTGGCGGAAATGCTTATGCAACAAAGGATCTTGGCTCAAGTCGATTGTTTACGACATCCAAATGTTTTGACCTAATCTCATCGATTCAATATTTTGACAAAATCAAGGATAACTCCCATTTTTGTCATCTTACGACCGACTCAACATTCATGCATCACCTTGAACAAATAAATGAAAGTGTCACAGCTTCCAAATTGTGTAATTTCTATGCGACATTTAATGACGACAGGAACGATATAGATGCGTGTATTCATTTTTTTGCATCCTTACACGACAGCGAAACAGGGAACCCGGACAATTCGGAATGGATAAAAAACATTATCGGATTACAGTCTCAACTTACATATTGTCTGTCGGCTATAAACAAATCCGGTTACTCCCGATATTGGGATTTAGAAATTAACCCGGTTTTAACAGGTTATATTGATTCATACGAGGTCTCCGATGAAATCCTCAATACCATACATGAGGCAATGACCGAATTTTCAGGTCCGGAAGGATTGTCAGAAACCCATTCAAACATCTATGTGCTGAATATCGACAATGCTTTTAACCTGTCCGACGAATCTTTCTGCTGCACCCCGCTATTACTTGACAAGGAGATGGAAAAACAGTTTAGACTTGACTTTCTAAAAGTATATATACATGAAAACTTGCATAGACTTAAAATATCCGACACTCTGATGAAAAGACTTGAAGAATTGAAGGCAGATGATTTCTATAAAGAAAATGAAGCGATTGCGAGTAATCATCGCGAAGGACTAAATGAGGCTTTCGTTGTTGCCGCAGAAGTATTTATCTCTCATAAAATCGGACGACGGGACATGAAAAATGTTTATGACGAGTTTGCGGAATATGTCGATGGCAGTCTTGTCCTGGCACCTATCATATACGTACACCTGAATGAGAAAGATAAAAAAGAATCGCTCAACGATTTTATCCTGCGCCTATTTGACTATGGAACCATTAAAACCGGGTCAATCAAATCAGAATATCAGAAAGCCATGAATCATATTAAATCTCAACTTAAATAAGCATTTCATAATCATTTCAGAAGATTCACAGATTCGATAACGCTAAACGGATATGGCTTTATGCTCTTGGAATATCGAAACACTTTCGGGCTAAAAATTCGGATAGTTACCTCTATCAGTTCATTCTCTAATGGAAGTTCTTCAATATCAAAATTACATGACAGAGGCATATAATATTCGTTTCCACGATACATAAATCCAAGCGATGTCAAAGGTTCACACCCGATAATTTCTTTAATAGCGGAGGGCGGACTTGATGCCGATCTACCCAATGACCGGTAAATCACAGGCAAAATCATAGTTGCTGTTCCGTTCTCGTCATAGACGATATCCTTAAACGCATCTACTCCATATTCGTCTAATCCCGATACGTCTTCTCTGATGAAGTTTCGCCATTCATTTCCAAATTTCGCGGTAAGATAATCCATTATGACAGTGTTATACTGTACCATTTCCTTTTGGGTGCATCTCACTACACATCCTAAATACTTATAATCTACGCCGAATTTTTCTTTAAACAATTCCTCTCCCTCATATATGACAAGCTCTGCCCCATTTTGAACCAATAGTTGCGCCTCGCCCGATTGCAACTTATCTTTAGCCGTTCTAACAGAATAAGCGTCATAATGCACCCCCGAACGACGCTTCTTTCCGGCATTTACCGAGTCAATTTCAGTTTGCTGACTCCCCTCCGTCAAATTCTGCGTCTTTACATTGATGAGAACCGCGCCAATCAATAATAACGCGAGAACAACTACAAATTTATAAATTAGATTTTTCATCGCTTGCCTCCTTTCTGATGGCACAAATATAACCGGCTTTGCACCCACAGCTTACAGTAGAAAGCAAAGCCCACACCCAAAATCAATATCTTATAGAGTACTGCCATGTGCAAATTTAACGAAAATAATCGACATTCAATATGACAAATGTCTCATTCTGACTTGAAAATCAACACATGACGATGTATTTTCCTAAACACCTCGTCGGTGTCGACGAAAAGGTTGCACCACACTATTACAAGAGTTGACGACTTGCGGAACGCGATGCACTTTTCAGGAGCTTCCGCAGGGATGTCAGGTTCGATATAAGTGCTGTCGGGAATATCGTTCAGCCACTTTGCAAGGGCCGCGTCGCCGGAGGGGAAGGTAACGCAGTCAACGCTTATGCGGGTGGAATCATCCATCATCACGCCACAGTAGCTGTCGCAGTAATCTCTCCATCTTGTATCCACCGGCGTTGCGGCATATTTTAGGAAATCCGCTATTATACGGTCACGCCATTCGGCTGTAAGCCTCATGTCGCAGCTATCAGTTACTATTCTGCCGTCTGTCCGACAAAACATGACCTGTTCTATCACCTCCTGTCCGGATACTGAACCTGAGGGAAGGACAAGAAGAATCCATATCGCTATATAGCGGAGCCGACTAACCATTTGAGTATGTAAAAGACTAAGAATCCCGCAAATATTGAGTTTATCAGGAACGCTATTATCACAATGAAAAAGGGATAGGAGTAATATTTTCGCCGGGGATAGCGGCGAAAGTAAGCGTGCTCGCGTTGCGGTGTAAAGTGATGTTTTTCCAATAACCTCTTTGATAGCAAGACAAAAGCAAGCGCACAGGCGGCTAAAATGGATAATATGACAAGAACGGTGTTGACCATTTGCTCTCTGACCATCACGACCGTGCAAAGCAACAGCAATATGAGTGGAGGCAAAACGAAAAAGCACTCCACATAAAACCGCATACTCCATACCGCCGGACCACCTTTGCCCGTATAATACAGGCGGTCGAGCCGGTTGAATTTGTATTTACGCTTAAATGCCATTGCCTATAATAGATGTGATCGCCGAAATCACAAATTTAATAAAATTCCGGCGCAAATGGCAAGAGGGGGGATGACATAATGGAAAAAGTGAATCGCAAAGCATGAAAAAACAGCGCGAGCCACTCAGACCCGCGCTGCTTTTTCTATGTCAGTTATCTTCTATGCTGATGGTACCGTCCGGTGCGATTCTGAACTTAAGCTGGTAGTACACCTCCGAGCTTTTGCCGTTGGCCTCCACCTTTTCTTTTCCTATTTCCTGCACGTTTATTTCCAGCACAGCCTCATAGCCTTTATCGCGCGGTTCGTATGTGATGAGATAGTCTTCAAGATTGAGAAACTTGAACCCTTCCGGAATCATGGCCTTGCAGTCGTCGATATTCTTGAGCAGGGTGGCGGCTGAAAGGTCCAATGGTGTCAGCTCGTCATAGTTGATGTCTTTGTAGCCATCGAGTGGTTTGGGGTCGCCGAGTTTCGGAAGCACCGTCTGGGAGATTTTTTCATTTTCAGCATTTACCATGTATACCTGGGCCAGGCTGAGCTCGTTGCTACATTCGTCGTTGACACCCTTGTTGGTGACTAATAGTCGGAACGGCTTCCAACCCTTGTCGAACTCGCTCACCTGTTTGGCAAGGGATTCGTAAGTAGATTTTGAGTCCATACTGGGAGAACCAAATTCGGCAGCTTTTTCCGCAAGACCACACGATGTCAGCATCATTGTAGCGGCAGCAATCACATAGATAAGGATTTTTTTCATTTTGAAATGATTATGAATAGGTTTATAATAGAAACAAAAGTACAAAAAAGGCCGGAGACTACCCCCCCGATAGTTAAATATGGTTAATTCTTATATTCCATCGTTGAAAAACGGCGATTTAATAAAATTCGAGCACATAGCATTGGTATTATCAAAATGCAGTTGGAACTTTTGCGGTACTGCGCCTGAAATTTGTACTTCATAATAGCCCGAATGTCAGCGGGAATCGTTAAATTTGCATTATCTATCGGCAATCATTATCAACATGAGCGGAATGACAGGCATACTTCGGCGCGGAATCCGACACCTTGCGGCGGTGTCGCTCCTTGCCGTGCTGTGCGTCGGATGCCGGTCCGATGCCACGCCGCCAGGTGAGGAATGGCTTAGGGAGAATTTCAGAGCCCATGAGTGCGAGTTTGATGAGATTGCCACGATTGCCCTGAGTGTCCCCATGGATGACAGTTTTGTCTATCCGGGATACATCAATGGCGACTCTATAAAGAGAACCGAATCGGATTCAATATTCTTTGCCGAATTGGGTGAAGCGAAACGGGAGAGGCTCGACAGCCTACTTAAAGCCGTGAAATGTATTGACATATCAGTCGCACCGGTCAACCGAAGCGTATCCCTTACCTGCTATCGCTATGGCTCGATAAGGGGATGGGCGGTAAATTATGCCTACATGGGCAAACGTCCCACTGCATTGACCTTCGTTGAGGACAAAGATCTTTACGAAGCGTTCCTGTATTGGCAGGGCGACAAATCAAAGAGACCCTTCCCCAGAAAGGAACTCAATGCACAATGGCATATCGAATACCAGCAATGATTAAGTCATGAACGGAATTACTGAGATATGGGAGGCTGTCAGCCGGAAGGCGGGTGAACTATTCGAGTGGGCGCAGGCTCACCCGAAATTCGCATATCTGTTTGTCGCGATTCTGCTTGCTTTCTGGCTGACCGGGGTGTTGCGCCGATGGAAATGGGCGTGCGAGTGGCTGTATCACGGCAAGCTTTGGCTTTTCGACGACTGCAAGCCCGAAACGAAACGCCGCATATATATTGTCATACTCAGCATAGCGTTGATTGCCAGCCCTGACAATGTTATTTGTGTGAAAGTGATGGTATGGGAAAGGGTAATTGCGAATACCGGTTCTGTCTCATCGACTATATGTGGTATGTAGCCTTTTAATAACTGACATTTTACGATTACAGGAACATGGTTAAAAATACAGGAATCATCTGAATGTCGGTATCTTTTCGAAGGTCCTTGGTATAAACAAGGTAACGATGCAGTATCCTTTCCGGGAATTTTCGGAAAAAAGCATCAAGCGAGGCATGACTCTTATATCCGGACGATTTTACCTCTATCGGACAAATCTTACTGCCACGAGACAGCAGGAAGTCTATCTCATAGTTATGCTTGCCACTTTCTGTAGGCCATGTATGGTAAAAAAGTTCATTGCCGGCAGCTTTAAGCATCTGCGCTACCACGTTTTCATACACATAGCCAAGATCCGCTGACAGTTTGTCATTCAATAGTTTCTGATAAATGACATTTTCTGTTACATCCTTATCCATAAAAGCCAAAGTGATAAAAAGACCGGTATCGTTCAAGAACATCTTGTACTTGCTTGAATCCCTGTGCAGGGAAAAACCTACATTCGGATCGTTGGCATGATGGGATAACAACACAACGTGAGAGTCTTCTATGTCTTGCAACAACTCTTCAACCCTTTCTTGCTTGATGCCTTTGATGACACTGGAAATCTGATATCTTGAAGCATTCTTATTTAGCTGTCCCGGTATAGCATAGAACATTTTAGTCGCTTTTCCTGTAGGGTCAATCTTGCGGAAATCATCAGCATAGAGTTCTATTATTTCTCTTTTCACGGCATCCACAACACTCAGGTTGTTCGATTCCAGGTAAGTGTTCACAGCTTGCGGCATACCGCCAATCAACATATAAAGCCGAAAATCGCGCAACAGTTTCCTTGTCAAGCCATCGCCAAAATGTCTTTTTGCGTCAAAAGCCTCATGTAGCATCGGTATCGTCACTTCATCACCCATTGCCCAGCGAAATTCCTCATAGTCCATGGGATAGAGCGTAATACGGGTTTCCTCACTCGGAATACGGATATTTTGCGTATTCTTCTTGATGGATATTAGAGAACCCGTTTCAATATAGTCATATCGCCCGTCTTTCACTAATTTTTTGATGGCCTGACGTGCCATGGGGCAATTCTGTACTTCATCAAAGATAATCACCGACTTGCGGGGTATAAGTCGTTTCTGAAAATGAAATTGTAATTGAAGAAGCAAATCATCGAGGTTTGAGACATCATCAAACAGACTCTTGACTTCCCGAGAGGTTTCTGTAAAATCAATAATAATATATGATTCATATTCATTTTGGGCAAATGTTTCAGCCAATGTGGACTTCCCCACACGCCTCGCACCTTTGATAAGTAAGGCAGTGCTGCCATTGCGCTCTTGTTTCCATTGCAGCATCTTATCATACAATTTGCGCTTAAAGATTCTTTCTCCCATATTCATTATGCTTTATAATAATGCAAAAGTACAGCAATTCGCCGAAAATCTCACTATTTATTATTAGCAAAATGCCAAAAATCTCACTATTTATTTATACATAAACGCCCAAAACCTCAAAATTCTCATAGTCACGCAGATGAAATGTATCAGCTTATACCATTCCGAATATTTTTCTCAGCTTGTCAGCTTCAGACTTTAGCTTCTTTGGGTTTGACACTTTCAGCTTTTGCAGATTCTGCATCTTCCATCTTACTGAGGGATAATCCCTGAAGGAAGCATACGGAGGGTTCTCCCAATCAACGGTAAGTTCTTCATTACAAATTAAGCATTAGAATAAACACTTTCCAAATTTTCATTAAGAAAACTCATTTGAAAAAGCGAGAAATACGGATTATTGGGAAAAATAAGATTAATGCCCGGCGGATAATCGACCTTTCGGAGATTAATCTGCATGTTACTAACGCTGATTTTAATTTTCTCTTTATGAAATGGACTATGTGTCTAATGAAATACTATCCCAATTCTTATCCTTACAAATTAGCCATTCTAATGCTTTTCTCCGTTCCATTACCACTTCTTCATTGAGTTCACCACAATTTGTGTCAGGGTTTAAACGATTATCTACACAAGCCCAATGGTAATTATAATATAAATCAAGCATATCCATTATTTCTGAAGGCTGACGCAGATTGCATGATGCCTTGAAATCCTCAAAGTTATGAAACGGCTGGATGAACTGGAACAATCCATGATCCCCCTCCGGCTCGCCCGGCGCTTCCATTTCTTCAGTCGTGATAAGTCCGAGAACCCACGCCAGCGAATAGCTGCACTCAACCGTCCAACTCACATTTACGGCAACACGTTCGTCACATTCTACAAGCACCTTTTTCTCATCCGGGAACAGATAGTTTTTGAGTCCGAACTCTACTATGGCTTGTTCTGTGATTTTCTTTCCATCGGTTTTGTAAAAATCACGGTCTTGCAAATAGTCACACGCAAGCATTGAAGAAAAAAGGCTTGCGATAAAGCGTTTGCAAATTTGATCCTCACTTTTACACAATTTATAATCCTCTATTAAAGGAAGTCCTTTGCAATGGTCTATATTCCAAAAGCCAAGTTTCTTGAGTGTTGCTTCGCGACGATTGATTGCTATTTGTTTATTATTATCCATTTTATTCACAATTTTGCGTTAGTAACTTAATGCTAACAGCGGATTCGGCTGTTATTTTCTTTAAGTATATTCATATCCCGTCCTCCTCCAAAATGTCGTCCACCTGGCTTTTTACATGGCTCATGTAAGTGTCGACTATATGATATCAGACGAGAGTTTTCCATTATGCTCGGTTTGAATGAAGGGACAGCCCTTCATTTACAAAGTTACTAAAAATCAGGCGATATGCCGTGGGAGATATGATGTTTTACAACACAAATCAATCCGGACGCGTGGATTTTTTGTAACTTTGAAGTCCATAAACTAATATCGCAATGAAATCTACAGTAATTTTTGTAATCAGTCTGCTCATGGCGTTTGGGCTAATGCATGCCGCCGACGCGAAGGGCTACGACATCGTTGTCGCTCAGGATGGCTCCGGCGACTTCACCACAATTCAGGAAGCGGTCAACTCCGTGCCCGATTTCCGCAAAAAAGCGCGCACCACCATCTTCATCAAGAAAGGTGTCTACAAGGAAAAACTCATCATCGCCCCGTGCAAGATAAATCTCTCGATAATCGGCGAGGATGGCGCGGTAATCACCTACGACGATTACGCATCGAAGCTCAACCGCTTCGGCGACGAGAAATCCACCTCCGGCTCGGCATCATGCTACATATACGCCCCCGATTTCATCGCCGAAAATATCACCTTTGAAAACTCATCAGGTCCTGTAGGTCAGGCTGTGGCATGCTTCGTCAGCGGCGACCGCGCCACGTTCCGCAACTGCCGCTTCCTCGGCTGCCAAGACACGCTCTATACCTACGGAGTACCCTCTCGCCAATATTACGAGAACTGCTACATCGAAGGGACAGTCGACTTCATATTCGGCAAATCGACAGCAGTCTTCAACCGATGCACCATCCACAGCAAGGGCCGCGGATATGTCACCGCTCCGGCTACGGAAAAGGGTGCTTCCTACGGATATGTGTTCCACGACTGCACACTGACCGGTGCTGACGGCGTGGAGGGCGTGTATCTGTCGCGCCCCTGGCGACCCTACGCGCAGGCAGTATATATCAACTGCAATCTCGGGCGGCACATCGCTCCCGCCGGATGGGACCACTGGGGCAAGGAATCCAACAAGGAGACAGCCTTCTATGCCGAATACCGAAGCACCGGCGAAGGTGCCAACCCGGCGGCGCGAGTCCCCTACTCCCGGCAGCTCGACGACATCAGCCGCTACGACATCGCCACGGTGCTTGCAGGCGACGACGGCTGGAATCCGCTCGCCCGATGACCGCCGACGCTAAAGAATCGCGTAACGATTTGCCGTAACGGTCACTTTTGTGTAATTTTGCAGTCATAAATTCATCACAAGCGTATATATGAGTAAAATTGGATCAGTAATGACCCCGATAGCACGCAAAGCGTTGTTGCTCGGGAGTGGAGAACTCGGTAAGGAAGTGGCGATTGAACTGCAGCGCTACGGTGTGGAGGTGATAGCCTGTGACCGTTATCCCAATGCGCCCGCCATGCAGATAGCCCATCGCAGCCATGTGTTCAATATGCTTGACGGGAAGGCTCTCCGCGAAATCATCGAACTGGAGCGACCTGACCATATCATCCCCGAGGTCGAGGCAATCGCGACCGACACATTGCGCGAACTTGAAAAAGAGGGATATCACGTGACCCCGACCGCGCGTGCCGCATGGCTTACCATGAACCGCGAGGGCATACGCCGTCTTGCAGCCGAAGAGCTCGGAGTGAAGACCTCACGCTACCGCTTCGCCTCCGATTATGAGGAATTTAAGAAAGCGGTCGAGGAAATCGGTCTTCCCTGTGTAATCAAGCCTATCATGAGTTCATCGGGTCATGGTCAGAGCGTGGCGCGCAAGCCCGAGGACATCGAGCGCTCATGGGCAATCTCGCAGGAAGGCGGCCGCGCCGGTGCCGGAAGGGTCATCGTCGAGGGATTTGTCGACTTTGACTACGAAATCACTCTCCTTACAGTGCGCAGTTGCTCCGGAACGACATATTGCCAGCCGATAGGTCATATCCAGATTGACGGCGACTACCGTTACTCATGGCAGCCGCAGCCTATGACCGACAGTGCCCTCGCAAAGGCGCAGGAAATCGCCAAGAAGGTGACCGATGCACTCGGCGGTTACGGCATATTCGGTGTCGAGCTGTTTGTTAAGGGCGATGAAGTCATATTCAGCGAGGTATCACCCCGTCCCCACGACACAGGTATGGTGACCATGATATCACAAGACTTGAGCGAGTTCGGACTCCATGCCCGCGCATTGCTCGGTCTCCCCGTTCCGTCAATCCGATTCTACGGTCCTTCAGCATCACGCGCTATCGTAGTTGAAGGCGACACCGACAAGGTAGAGTTTGACAACCTTGAGGAAGTGCTCAAAGAGCCGGGCACACAAATCAGAATATTCGGCAAACCCGAAATCAAGGGACATCGCCGCATGGGCGTGATACTTGCCACTGACGAAACAGTCGAGGCAGCCCGCGAGAAAGCCGAGCGCGCCTACAACGCATTGAAGGTAAACGTGCTTCCGCGCTAACCGATTATTTACAAACTTATATGTAGCGGGCGGCTTAAAGGTCGCCCCTGCTTTTTTTGCATCTGTATGACCGAGTGAGCTTCCACTCAATGTCACTAACTTAAGCAGAAGATCCATAAATCCCCGAAAGGGGGATTCATCCTGTTATCCGCGGGTAATGCCGGAGGCATACCCGTGGCTCAAGCTCCTCTCTCCTTGGTTCAACCCCGCAGTGGGTTGCATAGCCGCTTGATTAGCATTTATTTATGCAACCCGTTTCAGGGTTGCGTTGTTGTGGTGTATCGCTTTCCACGGGTGCCCACTTCGGGGCTACCCGCGGCTAACTTTATCTTGCCCATTCCGGGCAGAATCCTTAAGTCAGTGACATTGAGCTTCCACTCGCCCCTACAGCTGCGCCGGTTATCAGACAGATAAGCCATTGCTATTTTTTCTTGCGGCGGCGGAATTTACGTGCGAGCGACGCGTGATGGGCGGCTGCGTTTTCCTCGCCGACGCGGGCATATATTTCAGACAAGAGCTGATGAGTAGCGGACCCCTCCTCGTCAAGTTTCAAGGCTATAAGCCCCCAATCGAGAGCCTGTACACAGTCGCCGCGTGACAGCCAGAGTTTACCAAGTTCGTATGGGATGACAACATTCTCCTTATCGATTTCGTATGCCTTCACGAGCGATGCCACCGCTTCATCATAGTCGCGGAGTTCCGCCGACAAAGTGCCTTTTTCAAGCCATGCCTCGGCATAATCGGGTGCTATAGAAATCGCCTTGTCATAATTGGCAAATACAGGCACCGGATCCATTCCCTCGCTCCGGCACTCGCGCGCCATCGACAGATATTCCGACGCAAGCCGGTGAAGCGTCATGCTATTGTCGGCAACCTGCACGGCAAGTTTTTCAGCCTCGGTCTTATATCGCAACAATCGGCTCAGACGGCTACGCGCAAAACGCATGACCGCAGGATTACCAATCTCGCTGCGGGCGCGCATCGCCTCCACGAAAAGGTCAAATGCCCCCGCCACATCGTCGCGGTCAATCGCTGCGAGCGCCTTGGCATACAGGTCGTCGGCTTTCGCACGGTCAAGTGCCTCATCAATCAACGCCGTGTCATTAAACGTACGGCTGAACTTTACCACGGCTGGATTTATGAACACGTCACGGCGGTTAATGGTGCTTGCGAGCGCAAGCCCTTCCAGACTGCGGCATCGGCTCAGCGCCACATAAGCCTGTCCGCCGCTGAACGTGCCGCTTCCTATATCGACCACCACATCGTTGAATGTGAGCCCCTGGCTCTTATGGATGGTGAGCGCCCACGCCAGTTTGACCGGAAATTGCTTGAACGAGCCGAGCTCACGCTCGACCACCTTATTTTTATCCTCGTCAAACTCATACTTTATATTGCTCCATATCACCGGCTCGACATTATGGCACGACCCGTCTTCAAGCTCTACGATAAGGCGGTCGTCATCGGCAAGATATACCTTGCCGATTGTGCCGTTGACCCATCGCTTGTCAGCGTCATTGCGCACAAACACTACCTGTGCGCCGGTCTTAAGTGTCAGTTCCTTTGACGTAGGGAGCGAGTTTTCCGGGAAATCTCCGCTTATCTCGCCTATATATGTAATCTCGGCGGCAGGAAGAGCTTCCAGATGCTCATCGTTGATATGGTCGACCATGCTTCTGGTAGTGGCTATGGTCATCACCATGCGGTCGTCAGCCCTTGACACGCGGCGACTGACGAGCCTGCCGTTAAGCACCCTTATGTCATCATCTGTCGGACATCCGCTTCTCATGCGGTCAAGCATCTCTACAAAGCCGCCGTCGGTCTGCCTGTAGACTTTTTTCAGTTCTATCGGCACCATGCGTATATTTGAAAACGCCCGTGCGCTGAAAAAGAACGGATTGGGATAAAAGCGGCTCAGTATGTCGCGCATATCGCCGGTCACGACAGGTTCAAGCTGAAAAATATCGCCTACGAAGAGCATCTGCTTTCCGCCAAACGGCTCACGCATATTGCCGCCATAGGTACGCAACAGTTTGTCGACAAAATCTATCACGTCGGCGCGCACCATTGATATCTCGTCGATTATTATCAGGTCGAGAGCCCGCAGAAACTTCACAAATTCCTTGGAATATTTCATACGCGACTTTATGTGACGCGTATCAAACTCCGGGTCGTCGGGAAGAATGGGCTTGAACGGAATCTTGAAGAACGAGTGCATCGTGACACCTCCTACATTTACCGCCGCAATACCGGTAGGGGCGAGCACCACGAATTTTTTCCTGGTATTGGCGCATATATATTTCAGGAATGTCGACTTTCCCGTACCCGCCTTTCCGGTAAGAAACACTGACTGGCGGGTGAAACGTATCAGTTTCCACGCGTCCTGAAACTCCTTGTTGTCAAGGTCAATATCCTGTTGCTCCGTATTTTTCATAAACTGACCGAGGGCACTGCCAGGTGACAGTACCCTCGGGTACAAAGTTAATAATTATTTTCAGAATTTATAGCCGAGACTCAACACAACCTGATTGCGGTTGTCGCTGACCTTTGCCGCCGGTGAGCCTTGGTCAATCGTCTCTTGCACTACAATCGGTGAAAACGCATGCCATGTCGACTCGCGATGACGGTTGACGTAGGCAAGATCGGCATAAAATCCACCGACACGGTATCCGAGACCGGCTGTGATATACTGCGTGTTGTTGTCAAACGTGTAACTCGGCAATGTTCCAGCAGTCCATATATTGAGCCCGTCATTTGCAGCCTGCTGCTTTACGCCCGACCATTCATAACTGTAACCCAGACGGAGACTGAACTGACGTGTCACCCTGTACTCTGCACCGAGACGGAGTATATTCGTACCCTTGAAATATTGCTTCACATCAGCCTTGACATCCTCATAAGTATATCCGTCACTGCTTGATGCCTGCATATTGGTACCGCGATATTCATAATCCATACTCAGGATGCCCTGACCGCCGATCACTCCGGCTATACCGACCATCATACGCCACGGGGTACGCATATTGTAATTCGTGTAATCGCTCACGCCGTTATTGGTCTCCGCTATTCCTGAATTGTCAAGATACTCATTGGCATAATCCACCATCGAGCCGTCAGGAGCCATTCCCCTGCCGGGACGATAGTCATAACCGATGGCACCCCAATATGTATCGGTCATCTGATACCAAGTGGGGGTGTGAACGGCAAAACCTATGCGAAGTTCATTCACGGGCTTCACAATGACACCGAATTTTACGTTGAAACCGGTGCCGTTGGAGTTAAGATAATTGCTCAGACGGTAATCTGCCGTGCCTCTTGCCATACCGAAGTTTCCTTGCTCCGTCCTTGACTCGGCGGCGATATAAGCGTCGGAAAGATTCTCTTCGTAGAATGTCTGCTGCGTATAGTTGATATCGGTGATACCGAAGCCTATGCCCCAGTAAACGGTATTATATACATTTCCTCCGAAATTTATTGAATACTCGTCGACATATCCTTTCTCCCTTACCTGGAAAGAGGCGGAACCGCCGGTGTCATCTCCCATCAGACCTTGGAAACCTTCAAACTCATCATTGCTGTTGTATTGGTCGTTTATGGCATAACCTTGATATGCAAGCAGGCTGAGCCAGGGTGCCTGTGTGTCACGGTAAGGATTCCAGCTGTTAGGACGGTTGTCAGGGAACATCTCTTGCGGAGTCCAACCCTCGCTATTGGTCATCGCAGCCACGTAGTTACTTAACGATGCGCCCCCAAGGTTGCGGATGCCGCCACGGAACACGCGGTCAAACGACTGTACCCTCGCGTATGACGCGCCCCAGGAAAATGTAGGGCAGCTCTCGCTGTTGAGTCTGATTGTGCCTATATAACCGAAGTTATTAAACGTGAACTTTGTCTGGTCATCGGAAGTGGACAATCCTTGCGCATCGGTCTTTGACGACTGAAAATCAAGATTAAGGGTAAGTCCTACCTCACTGCTTCGATAAATGCCGATACCGGCGGGATTCTGATTGAGCGATGACAGGTCGCCACCCAAAGCCGTAAACGCACCACCCATCGACATAAAGCGCGCCGTACCGCGCATATCGGGTCGGGAGAGATTGTATAAATCGACAGCAGCCTGCGCGTTGCCAAGTAACGGCGCCGCACTTAAAGCTGCAAGTGCCACAGTCTTATATATAACTTTCATAGGCATTTAGTTGAAAATGTGAATATTAAGGGTTAACTTGGTTAATCTCGATTAATCGGGATTAAGCAGGATTACCTCCTGCCGCCACGGTGAGAGCCGCCGCCTCCGCCACCTCCGGAAAATCCGCCGCCACGCGAGGGAGAGCTGTGACTCGGAGCCGAATATGAACGGTTGTTGTTATAATTGTTATTGTTGTTGTAGTTATAGTTGTTGTTGCCACGGTTGCCGCTTGTCGTTCCCCAGCTGTTATTTGACGGGCGCGAAGTATTGCCTGTCGACGGGCGCGTTGTCGATGCCGATCCCGGACGATATACACCACCTTGATTATTATAAGCGGGGCGACTTGACGAAGATCCCGGACGGTAATTGCCAAGCGATTCATGGGTTATACCACCACGGTTAGGCGCACCGGAGCCTGAGGGGCGCAAGGAGTTGTTGCCGACGCCGGTATATCCGTTGCGGATGCCTACAGGACGGCGACCGGTAGTAGAACCGGGACGATACGCCCACGACGGCCCCCAAGCCGGACCACCCCATCCGGGTCCCCAACCGGGTCCCCAACCCCATGACGGTCCCCAACCGGGTCCCCACGACGGACCCCAGCCCCAAGACCAGGAGGGACCCCAGCCCCAAGACCATGACCATGACGGACCCCAGTACCAATCCCAGCTGTTCCAATACCATGGCGAGTTCCATGCATAGTAATTGTAGCCCCACGGCGAACCCCATCCATAACCCGGTGCATTGATTATGATGTTGACATCGGGCTGTGAGGAATAATAATACTCCACAAGTTCCGGGTCATTGATATCGGCTATGATATCGCCGTTATGGTATTTTTCAATCCTGCGGGTATAGGTAAAATCATCGCCCTTTGCATCAGCTACGGTCGTATCGGCGGGAGCATACGCGCCGCGGCGGTTATACTCGTCGACATCGCGCGTTGAAGTGCCGGCAACCTGATAAGCGTCGGCACCATAATAGTCATGACCGCCAAGTGTAGGGTCATAGTTATATTGCGCCGCTTGTTGCGCCGCCTTTTGTGCAGCCTTGGCAGCCATTTCCTGTTTTGCCTTGGTATCTTTGGCGGGATCATAATAAATATCGTCATCATAAAATCCCTGTGCACGGGTCATGATGACACCACCGACCAGAAGCGAAGTCAATAGAAGTAACTTTTTTGCCAACATAAGACTTGTTCCTCAATAATTAATGTTAATATTATCAATATTCTATGTCTATTGGACACATTATATCAATGATAGTTTAATCCAATAACACATAAAATTACATCATTTCTTTAAGGTCGGCAATATATTATGATATATTTGCTTAATCGATAAGATTTTTTAACAGCTATGATTCACGCCTGCGGCTTGAGGATTATGGGGTTTACGGTTGAGGGTTTAGGATGGGGAGTTTTCAGGAGGCGTTAAGGTCCTTAACAATGGTTCGGTAAAAAAGCTATGCGGCAGCTCCAATA